>Ga0213839_1000082_pt1 | contig 263909 bp, 239 predicted proteins | sample SWPATP21_FD_160075 | JGI IMG/M metagenome (GOLD analysis project Ga0213839, IMG submission 160075) | Coastal seawater microbial communities from Marineland, Florida, United States - SWPA TP2 #1 | ecosystem: Environmental > Aquatic > Marine > Coastal | place: USA: Florida | collected 2016-08-14
TTCCGCCAGAACCATCGTGATCGCTGCCGTCAGCGTCGTCTTGCCGTGGTCAACGTGGCCGATCGTGCCGATGTTCACGTGCGGCTTGTTACGCTCAAACTTTGCCTTGCCCATCGGGCCTCTCCTTCATTCAAACTGTTGGCCGGAACTCCGGCCGGATTTCCTTAAGAACCAGAAACTTCCGAAATGATCTTCTGAGCTTCCGCACGCGGAACCTCGTCATAGTGCGCGAAGATCATCGTGAACTGTGCCCGGCCCTGAGACATGCCGCGCAGGTCGGACACGTAACCGAACATGTTCACCAGCGGCACGAAGGCCTTGATCGCCACAGCATTACCACGCGGCTCGGAACCCTGGATCTGGCCACGGCGAGAGTTCAGGTCGCCGATGACATCGCCCATATAGTCTTCCGGTGTCACGACTTCCACATTCATGATCGGCTCCATCAGGCGCGGATCGCCCTGGCCTTTCAGTTCACGGAAGGCACCGCGGGACGCGATTTCGAACGCCAGCACGGACGAGTCGACATCGTGGAATGCACCATCGACCAGCGTGGCCTTGAAGTCGGTGACCGGGTAACCCGCCAGCAGGCCGTTTTCCTTGGCCATTTCGAGGCCCTTCTCGACGCCCGGAATGTATTCCTTCGGAACAGAACCACCCACGATCGTGCTTTCGAACACGAAGCCGGAACCGGCTTCCAGCGGCTCGAACTGCAGCTTGACGCGGGCGAACTGGCCCGTACCGCCGGACTGCTTTTTGTGCGTGTAGTCGATCTCTGCCGCGCGGCCGAGCTTCTCACGGTAAGCCACCTGCGGCTGACCGATGTTCGCTTCGACTTTGAATTCGCGCTTCAGACGGTCGATCAGGATGTCGAGGTGAAGCTCGCCCATGCCTTTCATGATCGTCTGGCCCGACTCGTGATCGGTTTCGACGCGGAAGGACGGGTCTTCGGCAGCGAGGCGCTGCAGACCGACCGACATCTTTTCCTGGTCAGCTTTCGATTTCGGCTCAACAGCGATCTCGATCACCGGATCCGGGAAGGTCATCGTTTCAAGCACGACCGGCTTGTTCGGATCACACACCGTGTCACCCGTGGTCGTTTCCTTCAGGCCGGCGAGCGCCACGATGTCGCCAGCATAGGCTTCCGTGATCTCGTCCTGCTTGTTGGAGTGCATCATGACCATCCGGCCGACGCGCTCGCGCTTGCCTTTGGTCGAGTTCATGAAGCTGTCGCCCTTCGACAGCGTACCGGAATAGATACGCGTGAAGGTGAGCGTGCCCATGTAAGGGTCGTTCATAATCTTGAATGCCAGCCCCGAGAACGGCTGTGCATCGTCAGCTTTACGCTCGATGTTACGAACTTCTTCCTCATCGCCCGGCAGGAAGCCCATGTAAGGCGGCACGTCGAGCGGGCCCGGAAGGAAGTCGATCACAGCGTTCAGCATCGGCTGCACGCCTTTGTTCTTGAACGCTGAACCGCAGAGGACCGGCACGAAGGAGAGCGACAGCGTACCCTTACGGATCAGCTTGCGCAGCGTTTCGATGTCCGGCTCGTTGCCTTCGAGGTAGGCTTCCATCGCGTCGTCGTCCATTTCGACGGCGGTTTCGATGAGCTTGCCGCGCCACTCTTCGGCCTGGTCTTTCAGGCTGTCGCGGATTTCGCGCACTTCCCAGGTAGCGCCAAGGTCTTCACCGGCCCACACCCATTCTTTCATGGTGATCAGGTCGACATGGCCTTCGAGCTCGTTTTCTGCACCGATCGGCAGCTGGATCGCAGCCGGCGTCGCACCGGTACGGTCCTTGATCATCTCAACGCAGTTGAAGAAGTCAGCGCCGATCTTGTCCATCTTGTTCACGAACACGATGCGCGGAACCTTGTAGCGATCCGCCTGGCGCCACACGGTTTCGGTTTGCGGCTCGACGCCGGCGTTGGCGTCGAGAACGCAGACAGCGCCGTCGAGAACGGCCAGCGAACGCTCAACTTCGATGGTGAAGTCAACGTGTCCGGGGGTGTCGATGATGTTGAAGCGGAACTTCGGCGACTGCGCCGTGGAGCCGTCTTCTGTGCGTTCCCAGAAGGTCGTGGTCGCAGCCGAGGTGATCGTGATGCCCCGCTCCTGCTCCTGCTCCATCCAGTCCATCGTCGCGGCGCCGTCATGGACTTCGCCGATCTTGTGCGACTTACCGGTGTAGTAAAGGATACGCTCGGTCGTCGTGGTCTTGCCAGCATCGATGTGAGCCATGATGCCGAAGTTACGGTAGCGATCCAGCGGATATTCGCGGGCCATTTTGGTCAACCTTCGTGTTTGCTTTCCGGGTAGGAAAAGGGGCGATTTGCGGGCGCGTTACCCGTTATCGCCCCGGAATGCCAGTAGTGATTACCAGCGGTAGTGTGAGAACGCCTTGTTGGCGTCTGCCATGCGGTGCGTGTCTTCACGCTTTTTCACAGCGTTGCCGCGGCCTTGGCTTGCATCCATCAGCTCGCCGGCGAGGCGCTCGCGCATGGTGTTCTCGTTGCGGCCAGCAGCAGCGGCAGCGAGCCAGCGGATCGCCAGGGCCTGACGGCGCTCTGTGCGGACTTCGACCGGAACCTGATAGGTGGCACCACCCACGCGGCGCGAGCGGACTTCAACCGCAGGCGCAACCGATTCCAGCGCGCTGTGGAACACTTCAACGGGATCTTTCTTGGCACGGGATTCGACCAGGTCGAACGCACCATAGACGATGCGTTCGGCGACGGACTTTTTGCCGTCGCGCATGATCTGGTTCATGAACTTGGTGACGACGATGTCCTTGAATTTCGGATCCGGAAGGACTTCGCGTTTCTCGGCGCGGTGACGACGGGACATGAGCTGACCTCTTACTTCGGCTTCTTGGCGCCGTAATGCGAGCGGCGTTGCTTACGGTTTTTGACAGGCTGCGTGTCGAGCGCGCCGCGGACGATGTGGTAGCGCACACCCGGAAGGTCTTTCACACGGCCGCCACGGATCAGGACCACGGAGTGCTCCTGCAGGTTATGGCCTTCACCCGGGATGTAGCAGAGCGATTCAAACCCCGAAGTGAGGCGCACCTTGGCCACTTTCCGGAGCGCCGAGTTCGGCTTCTTCGGCGTGGTGGTGTAAACACGGGTGCAAACGCCGCGGCGCTGCGGGCAGGCCTTGAGGGCCGGGGTTTTGGTCCGCGAGCGCTTAGGCGAACGCGGCGAACGAATGAGCTGCTGGATCGTGGGCATTCGGGCCTTCTGTCTCTTTTAACTCTGGCCCGATGGGCCGCTAACGTAATCATGCCCCGAATGCCCCAAAGGGCTTCCGGGACGGGGCGAAAACTTGGGAGCCAGATTGGCCGGATCAGTTCAGATCCGGTGCGGCGAAGGGACTTTCATCCCGGGGCCTCTCTGACAATGCGTGGCGTGTAAGCCTACCGGAGGCCTGCGTCAAGGGTAGGAAGCTGTCCCGGAACAGCTAGTTTTCCGTTACGGGACGCTGGTTTTGGCGCCTCAGGCATTTTGCCCGTTCCGGCGAGGCCGGACCTGCCTCCCCTGCCGGGTCTGCGCTCAGGATTTCCTCGCACCGTGTGATCGCCCAACTATCCAGCGAAAGCCAGGCAATGAGGCCAAGCGCGAGCGCGGCACAGGCACCGCCGATCAGGTCAGACCGCTCAAGCTGCATTGGGCAAACGCCTCCTCCAGAAGCAGAAAAGCCTGCCATTGCTGGCAGGCTTTTCCAGTTGGTTCAAGGGCTTGCGCCCGGACCTTCGAGCTTATTCCTCAACCGGGGCCTTGTCCGGAGCCGGCAGGCTGGTGAGCATCTCGGCCTCTTCCGCCGCCTTCTGGACAGCGGCAGCGCGCTTTGCCTTCAGCTTCTGGTCGCGGTCGGCAGCCACACGGCGATACGAACGGATGCCCGAACCGGTACCGGCCGGAATCAGGCGGCCGACGATGACGTTCTCCTTGAGGCCTTCCAGCGTATCCACCTTGCCCTGGATGGCAGCTTCGGTGAGGACGCGGGTCGTCTCCTGGAAGGATGCGGCCGAGATGAAGGAACGGGTCTGCAGCGAGGCCTTGGTGATACCAAGCAGAAGCGGCATGCCCTTGGCTTCCTGCTGATCCTTCTTGCGCGACTTGCGGACGGCTTCGTTGGCCTCTTCGAATTCGATGAGGTCGACGTGTTCGCCCGTGATCAGGCCGGTATCGCCCGGATCCGTCACTTCGATCTTCTGCAGCATCTGGCGAACGATCACCTCGATGTGCTTGTCGTTGATCGGCACGCCCTGCAGACGGTAGACCTTCTGCACTTCGTCGATCAGGTAGTTGGCGAGCGCCTCAACGCCCAGCGTCGACAGGATATCCTGCGGTGCCGGGTTACCATCCATCAGGTATTCACCACGCTTGATGAAGTCACCATCCTGAACGGCGAGGTGCTTGCCTTTCGGCACCAGGTAGTCGATCTGCTCGCGGCCCTCTTCCATCGGAACGATCGAGACGCGACGCTTGTTCTTGTAGTCGCGGCCATAGAGGACTTTGCCGTCCACTTCGGCGATGATCGCGTGATCCTTCGGACGGCGGGCTTCAAAGAGTTCAGCAACACGCGGCAGACCGCCGGTGATGTCTTTCGTCTTCGCACCACCGGTCGTGACACGGGCAAGGGTGTCGCCGGCCTCGATCGTGTCGCCATCGGCCACCGACAGGATGGCGCCCACGGAGAGAAGGTAAACTGCGTCCGAACCGTTCGGCAGTTTGACCGGGTTACCATCCTTGCCGACGATCTGGACCGACGGCTTGATGTCTGCCGACTTGGTCGCGGAACGCCAGTCGATGATGACACGCGAGGAGATACCCGTCGCTTCATCGGTTTCTTCACGCACCGACACGCCATCAATCACGTCGACGAGTTTCACTTCGCCTTTGACTTCCGACACGATCGGCTGGGCAAACGGATCCCAGTCTGCCAGCAGCGTGCCCGGCGTGACCTTCTCGGCATCCTTGATCATCAGGCGCGTACCATAGGCCGGACGGAAGGACTGGCGGGTACGGCCTTCGGCGTCGACGATCTCCACCTGCATGCGGCGGCCAACGACGACGATCGTCTTGTCCTTGCGGGTGACGAATTCGGCATCCTTGAACCGGACCGTACCTTCGAAGCTGGCTTCGACGGACGACTGGTCAGCCACCTGAGCCGCACCACCGATGTGGAACGTACGCATGGTGAGCTGAGTACCAGGCTCGCCAATGGACTGGGCTGCGATGACGCCGACCGCTTCGCCGCGGTTGACGGGGGTCCCGCGGGCCAGGTCGCGGCCGTAGCACTGGGCACAGATGCCGTTCTTGGTTTCGCAGGTCAGCGGCGAGCGAACCTTCACCACATCGACACCGGCTTTCTCGATCGTTTCGGCCAGCTCTTCGTCGATATAGGTGTTGGACACGGCAACCAGGTTGCCGTCGACGCTCTTCACATCCTCTGCCGTCACGCGGCCCAGGATACGTTCGCTGATCGACACCACGACATCGGCGCCTTCCATGACGGCCGAGATATCGATGCCCTTCTCGGTGCCGCAATCATCTTCGTTGATGATGCAGTCCTGAGCGACGTCGACGAGACGGCGGGTCAGGTAACCCGAGTTTGCCGTCTTCAGAGCCGTATCGGCCAGACCCTTACGGGCACCGTGCGTCGAGTTGAAGTATTCGAGAACGGTCAGGCCTTCCTTGAAGTTCGAGATGATCGGCGTCTCGATGATCTCGCCAGACGGCTTGGCCATCAGGCCGCGCATACCGGCGAGCTGCTTCATCTGGTTCTTCGAACCACGAGCACCGGAGTCGGCCATCATGAAGATCGAGTTGACCTGGGACTTACGAACACCCTTGGCCGCCTGGTTCTTCGAGGCAGCGTCCATCATGGCGTCTGCAACCTTGTCGGTACAGCTCGACCAGGCGTCGACCACCTTGTTGTACTTCTCGCCACGAGTGATGAGACCGTCTGCATACTGACGCTCGTATTCGGAGACCTGCTCCTTCGTCGCGTCGACCAGTTTCTGCTTCGCTTCCGGAATGACCATGTCATCCTTGCCGAAGGAAATACCGGCCTTGCAAGCTTCCTTGAAGCCGAGCTCCATCATCTTGTCACAGAAGATGACCGTCGCCTTCTGACCGCACAGACGATAGACCTCGTCGATGATCTTGCCGATCGTCTTCTTGGTCATCGTGGTGTTCACGAGGTCGGGCTGAATGCCTTTCATGCGCGGCAGGATATTCGCCACCATGAAACGGCCCGGCGTCGTATCGATGACCCAGCGGCGCGGATTACCTTCCTCGTCCACGCCTTCGTACATCGCCTTGATCTTCGAGTGCAGCGTGACGAAGCCGGAATCGAGCGCGTGCTCGATTTCTGCGAGTTCGGAGAACACCATGCCCTCACCTGCCTGCTCGTCACGGTCGAGCGACAAGTAGTAGAGGCCAAGGACGATGTCCTGCGACGGAACGATGATCGGCTTGCCGTTGGCCGGCGAGAGGATGTTGTTGGTCGACATCATCAGCACACGGGCTTCCAGCTGGGCCTCGAGGCTCAGCGGAACGTGCACCGCCATCTGGTCGCCGTCGAAGTCGGCGTTGAACGCCGCGCAGACCAGCGGGTGCAGCTGGATGGCCTTGCCTTCGATCAGCTTCGGCTCGAACGCCTGGATACCGAGACGGTGCAGCGTCGGCGCGCGGTTCAGGAGAACCGGGTGCTCGCGGATGACCTCATCCAGAATATCCCAGACTTCCGGCTTTTCTTTCTCGACCAGCTTCTTCGCCGCCTTCACCGTACCGGCGAGGCCTTTGGCGTCGAGACGGGCATAGATGAACGGCTTGAACAGTTCGAGCGCCATCTTTTTCGGCAGGCCGCATTCGTGCAGCTTGAGGCTCGGGCCAACCACGATGACCGAACGGCCGGAATAGTCGACGCGCTTGCCGAGCAGGTTCTGACGGAAGCGGCCCTGCTTGCCTTTCAGCATGTCGGAGATCGACTTCAGCGGACGCTTGTTGGTGCCCGTGATCGTACGGCCGCGGCGGCCGTTGTCGAACAGGGCATCGACAGATTCCTGCAGCATCCGCTTTTCGTTACGGATGATGATGTCCGGCGCACGAAGCTCCATCAGGCGCTTCAGGCGGTTGTTCCGGTTGATGACACGGCGATAGAGGTCGTTGAGGTCCGACGTCGCGAAGCGGCCGCCGTCCAGCGGGACCAGCGGGCGCAGGTCCGGCGGGATCACCGGGATCACGGTCAGGATCATCCATTCCGGCTTGGCGCGGGACTGGAGGAAGGATTCGACCACTTTCAGGCGCTTGGAGACTTTCTTGGTCTTCAACTCTGAGGTGGACTCCTTGAGATCTTCGCGCAGGGTCTCTGCCAGCGTCGGCAGGTCCAGCGACATCAGGATCTCGCGGATGGCCTCAGCGCCGATCATGGCGGTGAAGGCGTCCTCACCCAGATTGTCCTGGGCGTCCATGTACTCCTCTTCCGTCAGGAGCTGTTTCGGCTCCAGTTCGGTGAGGCCCGGCTCAATGACAATATAGCTTTCGAAGTAGAGCACGCGCTCCACGTCTTTCAGCGCCATATCCAGCAGCGCGGCAATCCGGGACGGCAGCGACTTCAGGAACCAGATGTGGGCAACCGGGGCAGCCAGATCGATATGGCCCATGCGCTCACGGCGCACGCGGGCCAGGGTGACTTCCACACCGCACTTCTCGCAGGTGATGCCGCGATACTTGATGCGCTTGTATTTACCGCAAAGGCATTCGTAGTCCTTCTGCGGGCCGAAGATGCGCGAGCAGAACAGGCCGTCGCGTTCCGGCTTGAAGGTACGATAGTTGATGGTTTCGGGCTTCTTGATTTCGCCCGAGGACCACGACCGGATCTTTTCCGGGCTCGCAATCGAGATGCGGATAGCCTCGAAAGTCGGGGCCGGTGTGTTGGGGTTGAAGATGCTGGCGACGTCCTGGCGCATTTAGGTCTGCTCCTTGGGTGGGCTTTTTTCGGGGACTGGAGGGCCCCTGCCCTGGGTAAAATCTCGTTCGGATCGGAAGGTCCCGCCAGGCCGGTTGCCCGGCGGGGTCTTCCAGTCAGGTCTTCACGCTACTCGGCGGGCACCGTTTCGCTGTCTGCGGCCGGCTCGTCCTCGCTGGTACCGCCGCCCTCTTCGATCAGCTCGACATTGAGGCCCAGCGAACGCATCTCCTTGACGAGCACGTTGAACGATTCCGGGATACCGGCCTCGAACGTGTCGTCGCCGCGGACGATGGCCTCGTAGACCTTCGCACGGCCGGCCGTGTCGTCGGACTTCACGGTCAGCATTTCCTGCAGCGTATAGGCGGCGCCGTAAGCTTCCAGAGCCCAGACTTCCATCTCGCCGAAGCGCTGGCCACCGAACTGGGCCTTGCCGCCCAGCGGCTGCTGCGTGACGAGCGAGTACGGACCGGTCGAACGGGCGTGGATCTTCTCGTCCACCAGGTGGTGGAGCTTGAGCAGATACTTGTAGCCCACGGTAACCGGACGCGAGAACGCCTGGCCAGTACGGCCGTCGAACAGACGAACCTGCCCGGACGAGTCGAGACCGGCACGCTCCAGCAGCTCGTTGATGTCGCCTTCGCGGGCACCATCGAAGACCGGCGTCGCGATCGGCACGCCATTACGCAGGTTGCCAGCGAGCTCGATGATATCGCTATCGCTTTCCGGCAATTCCTGGCCTTTGCCATATGCTGTTTCCAGCGCCGCTTTCAGCGCCTTCACGTCATTGTTCTGGTGGAACTCATCGACAGCATTGTCGATAATCCGGCCCAGACCGCGGCAGGCCCAGCCTGTATGCGTCTCGAGGATCTGACCGACGTTCATACGCGACGGAACACCCAGCGGGTTAAGCACGATGTCGACCGGCGTACCATCTTCCAGGAACGGCATGTCTTCCAGCGGGTTGATCTTGGAGATCACCCCCTTGTTGCCGTGACGGCCGGCCATCTTGTCGCCCGGCTGAAGCTTGCGCTTCACGGCCAGGAAGACCTTCACGACCTTCATCACGCCCGGAGGCAGATCGTCGCCGCGCTGGACCTTCTCGACCTTGTCGTTGAAGCGGGCATCGAGCTCGCGCATCGAGGAGTCGAATTGCTCCTGCATCGCGTCGAGTTCGGACTGCGCCTTCTCGGACTTCAGGGCAACGTCCCACCACTGCTTGTGGGTGAGTTCAGCCAGGGCATCCGCAGTGATGCGGCCCGGCTTGAAGCCTTTGGGGCCTGCAGCGGCTTCCTTGCCGACCAGGAATTCCTCGAGGCGGCCATAGATGTTCCGCTCAAGGATGGCCTGTTCGTCTTCCTTGTCTTCCTGCAGCTTCTCGATCTGCTCACGCTCGATCTGAAGGGCACGCTGGTCCTTGTCGATGCCGTGGCGGTTGAAGATGCGGACATCGACGACCGTACCGGCGTCGCCCGGAGGCACGCGCAGCGAGGTGTCGCGAACATCGGAAGCCTTCTCGCCGAAGATGGCCCGGAGAAGCTTCTCTTCCGGCGTCATCGGGCTTTCGCCCTTCGGCGTGACCTTGCCGACTAGGATGTCACCAGCCTTCACTTCGGCACCCACAGCCACGATGCCGGCTTCGTCGAGGTTACGCAGGGCTTCCTCACCGACGTTCGGGATGTCGCGGGTGATCTCTTCCGGGCCGAGCTTCGTGTCGCGGGCGGCGACTTCGAATTCCTCGATGTGGATCGAGGTGAAGACATCGTCACGCACGATGCGCTCGGAGATCAGGATGGAGTCTTCGAAGTTGTAGCCATTCCACGGCATGAACGCGACGAGCACGTTCCGGCCCAGCGCCAGTTCGCCAAGATCCGTGGACGGACCGTCAGCGATGATATCGCCCTTAACAACCACATCGCCCACCTTCACGATCGGGCGCTGGTTGATGCACGAGTTCTGGTTCGAACGGCGGAACTTGGCCAGACGGTAGATATCGACACCGGACTTGCCCTGGTCGATCTCGTCCGTTGCGCGGACCACGATGCGCAGCGCGTCGACCTGCTCGACCACCCCTGCCCGGCGGGCAACGATCGCAGCGCGGGAGTCGCGAGCCACAACCGCTTCCATGCCGGTGCCGACGAACGGCGCTTCCGACTTCACGAGCGGCACAGCCTGACGTTGCATGTTCGAGCCCATCAGGGCGCGGTTGGCGTCGTCGTTTTCGAGGTATGGGATCAGCGCCGCAGCGACCGAGACGACCTGCTTCGGAGAGACGTCCATGAACTGGATGTCTTCCTTCGGCACCATGGTCGCCTCGCCGGCAACGCGGGCGTTGACGAATTCATTGGCCAGTTCGCCATTCTCGTTCACTTCGGCGTTGGCCTGAGCAATCGAGTAGATGCTCTCCTCCATGGCCGACAGATACACAACCTCGTCGGTCTGCTTGCCTTTGACCACTTTGCGGTACGGGCTCTCGATGAAGCCGTACTTGTTCACGCGGGCATGGGTGGCCAGCGAGTTGATGAGACCGATGTTCGGGCCTTCCGGCGTTTCAATCGGGCAGATACGGCCATAGTGGGTCGGGTGCACGTCGCGCACCTCGAAGCCGGCACGCTCGCGGGTCAGACCGCCCGGACCAAGCGCCGACAGACGGCGCTTGTGGGTGATCTCGGAGAGCGGGTTGGTCTGGTCCATGAACTGCGACAGCTGCGAGGAGCCGAAGAATTCACGCACCGCGGCCACAACCGGCTTCGCGTTGATCAGGTCATGCGGCATGACCGTGTCGATATCGACCGAGCCCATACGCTCCTTGATCGCACGCTCCATGCGCACGAGGCCGATGCGGTAGTTGTTTTCCATCAGCTCGCCGACCGAACGGACGCGGCGATTGCCGAGGTTGTCGATGTCGTCGACTTCGCCCTTGCCGTCCTTCAGGTCGAGGATGACCTTCATGACGCCGATGATGTCGTCATGGCGCAGGACGCGCATGTCGTCGGCTGCGGCTTCATAGCCCTGCACAGCAACGCCAAGGCGCATGTTCATCTTCACACGGCCGACGGCCGAGAGATCATAGCGCTCCGGATCGAAGAAGAGCTGGCCGAAAAGAGCGTCTGCGGCTTCCTGGGTCGGCGGCTCGCCGGGACGCATGACGCGGTAGATGTCCGACAGGGCTTCGAAACGGGTTTCGTTCTTGTCAGCTTTCAGCGTGTTGCGCAGCCACGGGCCACGGCCCGAGCTGTCGATATCGAGGACTTCGATCGACTTGAGACCGTATTCGCGCATTTCGGCGATGATCTCGTCTTCCAGCACGTCGCCGGCTTCACCGAAGATCTCACCGGTTTCGAGGTTCACCACATCGCGGGCCAGGAACTTGCCGACCAGCGCTTCGGACGGAACGAGGATCTCGTCCGTGCCGCCTTCAGCGATGCGGCGGGCCTTGAGGGCCGTGATCTTCTTGCCAGCCTCGGCGATCACCTTCTTGGACTTGGCATCGACCAGGTCGAATTCCGGCTTCACGCCTTTCCAGGCGTCAGCGCGGAAGCCGGTGATCCAGCCCTTCTTGTCCATCCTGTAGATGGAGTGGGTGTAGAACAGGTCGAGGATCTGCTCGGTGTCATAGCCGAGCGCATAGAGCATCGTTGTCGCCGGCAGCTTGCGCTTGCGGTCGATGCGGATGTTCAGGATGTCTTTCGCATCGAACTCGAAGTCGAGCCACGAACCGCGGTAAGGAATGATGCGGGCCGCAAACAGCAGCTTGCCGGAGGCATGGGTCTTGCCCTTATCGTGGTCAAAGAACACGCCCGGCGAACGGTGCATCTGGGAGACGATCACACGCTCGGTGCCGTTGACGACGAACGTCCCCTTCTCGGTCATCAGCGGGATGTCGCCGAGGTAGCATTCCTGCTCCTTGACTTCCTTGACCGAGCGGGCGCCGGTGTCTTCATCGACATCGAAGACCACGAGCTGCAAACGGACCTTCAGGGGGGCCTGGAAGGTCAGGTCGCGCTGCATGCACTCTTCAACGTCGAACTTCGGCTGTTCGAATTCGTAGGAGACATATTCGAGCGTCGCGCGCTCGGAAAAGTCGGTGATCGGGAACACGGACTTGAAAACACCGCCCAGGCCATCATCCGTACGCTCTTGCGTCGGCGTGTGCATCTGAAGGAAGTGCTCGTAGGACTCGCGCTGAACCTCGATCAGGTTTGGCATTTCGATGGCTTCGGGAATGCGCCCGAAGGATTTGCGGATACGTTTCTTTTCCGTGAAGGAGAGTGCCATCCCAGGATCCCAATTTTATCGCCGCAGCCACCCTGGCCGCGACCTTATCGCCAGAACGCGAGTTCGCGGCGGCCCCAAAAGGAACCGCCGCGCAGGTCTCTGAAAGGATGGCGCCTCGCGCGAACGCCACCCGAATGTGAAGCGGCCGGAGCTTACTTGAGCTCGACTTTGGCGCCAGCTGCTTCGAACTTCTTCTTGATCTCTTCGGCTTCTGCCTTCGGAGCACCTTCCTTGATCGGCTTCGGTGCGCCTTCCACGAGTTCCTTGGCCTCTTTCAGGCCGAGAGCTGGAACGACTTCGCGGACGAGTTTGATGACTTCGATTTTCTTGCCACCAGCTTCTGTCAGGATGACGTCGAATTCGTCTTTCTCTTCAGCAGCGGCTGCACCGCCAGCATCGCCACCGGCGACGGCTGCGACTGCGACCGGAGCAGCAGCGGAAACGCCCCACTTCTCTTCGAGAAGCTTTGCGAGTTCAGCGGCTTCGAGCACGGTGAGGGCCGAGAGGTCTTCGGCAATTTTTTCAAGGTCTGCCATTTTGGTAATTCCTGTTTGGTTCGGTTGATTGGGTCTTCAGTTTCCGGAAACGATGGCTCAGGCTGCGTCTTTGTTGGCGTAGGCCGATACCACACGAGCGAGTTGGCCAGCCGGGGCCTGCAGGACGCCTGCAACTTTCGTTGCCGGAGCCTGGATGAGGCCGATGAGCTTGCCACGAAGCTGGTCGAGCGACGGGAGTTTCGCCAGAGCTTCGACACCTTTGGCGTCGAGGACCTGGTCGCCCATCACTGCACCGATGATCACGAGCTTCGAATTTTCCTTCGAAAACTCGTCGGTCGCTTTTGCGGCCGACACCGGGTCAGATGAAAAGGCGATAGCAACCGGGCCCTGGAACATGTCCTTGGCTTCGTCGCCGCCCTTACCGTCAAGCGCGATCTGCGCCAGGGTATTCTTGACCACCTTCAGCTGCGCACCGTCCTTGCGGAGCATGCCACGCAGCTTCGTCATTTCCGCAACAGACAGACCGGTGTAGTGGGTCACGACGACCGCACCGGACTCTTCGAAAACCCCTTTCAGGGATTCCAGAGCCGCAGTTTTTCCAGCTTTATCCATAGCGGGTCTCCATTGAGGCGCCCGGACCATCCGGCCGCCCTGGTAATCGCCTTCTGGCCGGTTGGCCTTCCAGCGCCTGCCCAGGGATTGGCCGCTTGCCCCGGTAAGCCAAAAACAGGTCAGCCCTGTTTTTCCGAACCGAATCAACGCCTCACCCCGTCTGCATAGGTGGCTAACTTGCCGTTATCGCGTATAAATACGTGACCCATGGTCTAGGACAGGAAAACGGGAGGCCGCCGAATGCACATCGGAGAACTCCCGTCAAGAGCGGGGTGTTAACGCTTTATCCCCAAGCCCGCAACCCCCCTTTGTGAGAAAAAGTCAAGTCCGGGGATTACCGGACAGGCAGCGCCAGGCCTGCATCCGCCTCAGGGGATCAGAAGCACTCAAACTCCTCCTGCCCCACAGGGCGGCAACGGTCCGGCCATCCGAATTCGCGCCAATATGGCGGCAGCCCGATCTCCGTCATCAGCGCGGCGAAGTCCGGAAGACTGCGCATGTCGGCATAGACCGGCCCCCAGATCCGCATCAGCCGCAGGCGCGTGCCGTCCAACTCGTGCCGCCAGATACGAAGCGCCAGCTCGGGATCGTCCAGCTGCGCGGCGATGGCGGCCAGGATTTCGAACCGGCCTGGATGCGCCCCTGCCCCATTCTCGAACCGGGCCTTCACGACCTGAAGCGCCGCGGCCTGGTCCGGCAGAGCTGCAATCACCGGCGCCAGCAGAGTCCGCAGCGACGGATCGGTTCGGATCAACCGCTCACAAAGCGCTGTCAGGCTTTCCGTTGTCTGCGGGGCCTGCATTTCGATCGTCCAGGCATAGGCATCCCACTCACCCGGTGGCAGCTGCAATGTCCAATAGTGCTCCAGCGATGCCTCGGCCGCTTCATGCCGGCCAAGCAGTGCATAGGCCATGGCGAGCGTCGCGGCGCGGTCCGGGTTCAAGGGGTCTGCGGATTGCCCCCGCTGGGCGATGCTGAGCGCTTCCTCGATCCGGCCGGCGCGCATCAGGAAGATGGTCTGGTCGTGCAGCACGCGCAAATTGGGTGAACGGTCCAACGCGGCCCGGTTGTCCCGCCCGGCTTCAAGCCAGTTGCCGTCCAGCGCCTGGAAACTCGCCAGGGCGGTGTAAGCCTGCGCGAGATCCGGATTGAGCCGCACAACGTCTTCCGCCAGGGCCCGGCCTTGCGCCAGGAACACCTCAGCCTCTTCCGGTGTCGACGCATTCCAGGCCTGCGCACCGATGTTCATGGCCAGCGAAACCCGGGCGGCGCCATAGTCCGGGTCAAGTTCGACCGCCTTGTTGAGAAGCGCCAGCATTTCGCTGCGGTCGCCCATGCCGAAGACATCTGCCTCCCGCGCGCTGAGAAAATAGTTGTAGGCTTCCAGACTGTCGGTGTCGGAGCCGAGGATCCGGTTCGGCTCCTGCACGTTCAACGAAATGCTGAGCGCGCCCGTCACATCCGTCGCGATATCTTTCTGCAGGTCGAACAGGCTCTGGGCGCTGAGCAGCCGGTCATAACCATGCGACCAGACCTGGTATCCGCTTTCGGTATCGATCAGCTCGGCGGACACTTTGATCCGGTCGCTGTCCGACCGGATGCTGCCCGTCAGGACGTGCGACACCCGCAGCTTTTTCCCGATCGCCTGAGCATCAAGTCCTTCTCCCGCGCCAATAGAGGGCGGCGCCCTGCCGGCCACCTTCAACTCATCCAGCTGGGTCAGGAGCGTGCGGATCTCCTCGGACAGGCCGCGCGAGAAATAATCCTGTTCGGTGTTTCCGCTCAGATTCTCGAACGGCAGAACGGCGATGGATTTTTCAGGAACCACCACCGCCGAACTCGACGAGCGGCCGATCATTACCCCGGTCCACAGCATGATGAAGGCGAGGACGACCAGCGCGGAGACGTAGCGGACCGGGCTGATCTCGGCGGCGCGGCGCCACGGTTCGCGCACGAAAGGGGGGGCCGGTTCCTCTGCCGCGGCGGTCATGGCGGGCGCTTGCGGCGCGGCAGCCTCTTCGGTCACTTCAGCGATTTCGGCGGCCAGCCTGTAACCGCGCTTGGGAATGGTCTCGATAACCGAATGCAGGTCTTTATCGGTGTTGAGCACACTCCGCAGGAGAGAGATCGCCCGTGTCAGGCTTTCATCGGCGCCATGCTCCACACCCCAGACCTGATCAATCATTTCCTGGCGGGAGATGACTTCGCCGGGCCTGTCGGCAAGCGCACACAGCACTTCCATGACCTTCGGTTCCAACCGATGCCGGTCGGCACCGTCCGATATACAGTTCTGGTCAGGCTCGACCAACAGGGCGCCGATCCGGAATTCGGATCGCTCCCGCTCTGTCTCCGTGCCTGATCCGAACGTGTCTGCCATCGCTGTGGTCGCTGTCTGCCGAAGCTTCTTGACTGAGAATATCCCAACCGGACCGGAATGTCCGAAGCAATCAGGTCAAACTTACTCCTTTAAAAACAGGGCCTAATGTAAACATCAGGTTTTCCTAAGCCTCTCCACAGGACCGAAGCACCCAGTGTGAACAATTGTCAGGCGCAAAGACGGGATCGGTTCAGCTCCCGCCTACTTCCAGATGAGAGGTCCTGACATGAATTTCCACAAAATCCGCTTCGCCTTTGTTGCAATTCCGTTCGCTGTCGCCGGATTCGGCATGACCGCCACCGCACAAACAGGTGATGAGGCAGCCATCAGCTTCAACCGCGGCGCAACCGCCGCCGAAACTTATGCGTCCATCGAGAAATCCGCGCGCGATTACTGCCGCGGCATCTATGACGATTCCAGCGCCATCGCCGGCGTCTGGCCGACAGCCGTTTCCAACTGCGCCGCCGAAGTCGTCGATCAGACCGTCAACCAGGTGCAGAGCGCCGACCTTATGGAATACCACGTAGCGGTGACCCGCTCGGTCCAGCCGTCTGAAAACTCCGTCATCATCGTGACGGCCGACAACAACTAAAGGGGCTTCCCCACCCCACCCAGCCCCTGAACGGAAAAGCCCGGCACCTTTCGGCGCCGGGCTTTTCTTGTTCGGTTTGTGACCGGCTCAAGCTTACTGAGAGATCTCTGCCGTGTCGATCGTGACGCCAGCGCCCATCGTGGACGAGAGCGAGATCTTCTTCACAAAGGTGCCTTTCGCGCCGGACGGACGGGCCTTCACAAGGGCGTCGAGGAACGCGTTGACGTTCTTCTCGATGTCGCCTTCAGCGAAAGATGCCTTGCCGATGCCGGCGTGAATGATACCGGCCTTCTCGACGCGGAACTCGACCGAGCCGGACTTCGCGTCTTTGACGGCCTGGGCCACGTTCGGGGTCACGGTGCCGACTTTCGGGTTCGGCATCAGGCCGCGCGGGCCGAGCACCTTACCGAGACGGCCGACGACGGCCATCATGTCCGGCGAAGCGATGACACGGTCGAAGTCCATGAAACCGCCCTGGATCTTTTCCATCAGGTCTTCTGCGCCGACGAAATCGGCACCGGCTGCGGTGGCTTCTTCTGCCTTCTTGTCCTTCGCGAACACGGCGACGCGGACGTCCTTGCCCGTGCCGGCCGGCAGGTTGACCACGCCGCGGACCATCTGGTCTGCGTATTTCGGGTCAACGCCGAGGTTCACGGCGATCTCGACGGTTTCGTCGAACTTCGCCTTTGCGTTGGACTTCACCAGCGCCACAGCGTCAGCGACGGTGTAGGCTTTGTTGGCGTCAACGGTTTCTGCAATTGCGCGTGCGCGCTTTCCTGCTTTCGCCATGGCTCTTACTCCACAACTTCGATGCCCATCGCGCGGGCGGAACCGGCGATGATCTTGGCAGCTGCGTCAATGTCGTTGGCGTTGAGGTCGACCATCTTGATTTCCGCGATCTCACGCACCTGGGCCATGGTGACCTTGCCGACGGTGTCGTAGCCCGGCTTCTTGGCGCCGGAAGCAGGCTTCTTGCCGAGCTTCAGTTTGGCAGCCTTCTTTAGCAGCACAGTCGCCGGCGGCGTCTTGGTGATGAAGGTGAACGACTTGTCCTGGTAGTAGTCGATGACGACCGGTACCGGCAGGCCGGGTTCCATGGACTGGGTCTTGGCGTTGAACGCCTTGCAGAATTCCATGATGTTGATGCCGCGCTGACCGAGCGCCGGGCCGACGGGCGGCGACGGGTTGGCCTGGCCGGCAGGAATCTGGAGCTTAAGCTGCCCCAGCAGTTTCTTGGCCATATTGTCCTCTCGAACGTTTCAGATGGGGCGGTGGTCTTTCGATCCGCCCGGTTACAATGGAGGCTCCGCGGTCTGGCATGGCGTGCCTCCCGCAGAAGTGGCGCGTATGGCGCATCTGGATAGTGGGGTCAAGCGGGACGAGTCAGGCTGCCCCTGCCCGGCTACATCAGGGCGTAGCCCCTGGCGTTGATGTATTTCACCAGCTCCTGAGCCCGGCGGGCCGGGTCCGGGTGGGTGGACATGAATTCCGCCGGGCGCTGGCCCTTGGACTGGGCATCCATCAGCTCCCACAGGCGAACGGACTGGCGCACGTCATAACCGGCATTGTGCATGTAATCGACGCCGAGCTTGTCGGCTTCGAGCTCATGGTTGCGGCTGTAGGGCAGGATCACGCCAAACTGCATGGCAGCGCCGCCCAGTGCACCAATTTCGCCCCCATACTTGGAAAGCGTATCGGACTGGGCAATGGCGATCTGGCCGACAGCAAGCCCCGTCTGGGCGAGCGTTGTCACCGACAGGCGCTCGGCAGCGTGACGGCCGACCACATGGCCCGTCTCGTGGCCCAGCACAGATGAGAGCTGGTCATCATTCTCGGTCAGTTCCGTGATGCCGCGATACACACCGACCCGGTTGCCCGGCATGACGAAGGCGTTGACGTCATCGGTATCGAACACCGCCACGTCCCAGCTCTGCCCGGCGGAGATGTCGCCTTTCTGCTCGGCGCCATGCAGCGTCTTTTCCCAGACATGCAGCACGCGGTTCTTCAGCCGGGAGTTCGCGGTCACCGGCGTTTGCGCCTTCAAGTCCGTCCAGGCCGAAGCCGCCATGGAGGCAACTTCCTGATCACCGAACAGCAGGAGCTGGCTGCGCCCCGTTGCCGGGTTGGTCTCGCAGCCGCTGATGAAAGGGAACACCGTACCGGCCGCCATGCCGGAAATGATGGCCCGGCGGGACAGATTCACACGCGGCGCGCCTTCAAAAATGGCGCTATCGATATCGATGAGTTTCGTCATGTGCCTCTCCCTGTTTCAGGCAAATCAAGGTTAGCCGCGCGCCTGCAAATTGCAATCATGCGAACCTATACGCAGGCAAGGTTGGCCGGTTCCGGCTGAACCTTCCCTGAATGTCAGACGCTTTCGGCGTCGCGGACCAGAACAGCCGCCTGCTCCACCCAGCCTTCGCGGGCGATGCGGCCGCCGAAATTGAGATGCTCATCCATCCAGGCGACATTCTCCGGCGTCCATTCGGCAATCTGATCAAAGTGCCAGACGCCCAGCTCGTTCAGCAGGATCTGGATTTTGGGCCCGATGCCGCCAATCAGGGTCAGGTCGTCCGGGTGGCCTTCGACCGGGCCGTTCATCGCCATCGGGCGTTCTTTCAGGACGGTCACTTCGGTTTGGTAAGAAACGTCGGCGTCTTCTGTGTCTTCTTCGTCATCGGACTCATCGTCAGTCTCGTCTTCGGAGTCGTCCGCGTCGTCCCAGGCTTCATCCGCGTCACCGTCATCCTCGTCGGACTCATCTTCGTCGTCGGCGTCCGCCTCGTAATCGTCTTCGGAGTCGTCATACTCTTCAGCGTCATCGTCATCGTACGCCTCGTCTTCGTCGTCCTCGAAGTCGTCTTCCCCGGCCTCGTCCTCGAACTCGGCTTCAGCGTCGTCCTCATAGGACTCGTCGTCGTCCGACTCATCATCCTCTTCAGAGGAGTCCTCATCGTACGACTCCTCCTGCTCCTCAGAGTCTTCCTCGTCGTAAGCGTCGCCGTCTTCGTCTTCCGTCTCGTCTGCGTCCGCTTCGACGAAATCTTCCTCGTCATACTCTTCATCCGAGAGCGTATCCTCATCGGCATGATCGGCTTCGGCGAGGGATTCCTCTTCATCGTTGGAGACGTCTTCGAAGCTGGCTTCCTCTGGTTCGACGGCCTCTTCTTCGGACACGTCCTCCAACTCGTCCTCGATGATGACCTCTTCCTCGACGGCCATCTCTTCTTCGACAATCGCTTCAGGTTCGGGGAGCGCATCGAACGCCGCTTCCTCAACAGCGGTGTCTTCTACCTCGTGATAGACGGGCACAGCCTCTTCTTGCGCGGGTGTTTCACCGGCAGCCTCCTCCGCGCCCCCTTCGAAATAGGCGAGCCGCCCTTCCAGGAAACGGTTGCGCCAGCGCAGGCGCGCCATTTCCTCATTCAGATCGTCTTCCGCGACGATCGGGGTTTCTGCCGGCGCCTTGGCCAGTTCGGCTTCCAGCGCTTCGACACGCTGTTTCAGATAATCGGCCTGCCATCTCAGCTTATCGAGCCCCGCCTCATCCGCAGTTGGCTCGGCCACCGCCACAGGTTCGGCGGATTCGACTGTCGCAGGTGCAGATGCCGGAGCAGCTTCGACCGCCGCCAGCTGGCTTTCCAGATGCTGGACGCGCGCTTCCAGATGCCGATTGCGCCAGATCAGTGTCGGCGCCTCGGCCTCGTTTTCATCACCTTTCGCCGATGCAGCGCCGGCCTCTGCGGATTGGCCCGGCGTGTCATCCGCGCCGCCCCGGTTCGGCGGCAGCACGATGGTTGGCATCTCGCCCTTTGCCCCGGTTGATGCAGGCTCGGCAGCGCCGGTTTTCGCTGTTTCGGTTTTCAGTGCCGCTAATTCGGTCTTTGCCTTCTGCAGTTCCGACGTCAGGTCTGAAATCTTCCGCGCCGAGGCATCGGCCACATTGCCGCCTTCACCTCTCTGGGCCCGCTGGGCGGCAAACAACCGTTCGATTTCGTCACGCGCCTGATCCAGTTCAGTCAGGGCGATATCCTTGTCGACAATGGCTTTGCGCATCTTGCCGGTCAGCAGCATGCCGCGCACGGACCAACCGAGGAGCAAGGCAAACACGGTCGCCCCAGCCAGCACCATCCACATATGTGTTACAAGCCAAGCCATTAGTCGCTCCGTGTCAGAACTCTGATTTCTATCAGCCGGCCGGACACCTGGCCGTCACCATTCTCATTAACCTGCGCAAGCTGGTCTGGGCCATAGCCAAGCGCAGACAGGCGGCCGGGCTCAAACCCCGCTGCCACCATATAGGACACGACCGCTTCTGCGCGGGCCTTCCCCAGGGCACTTCCGCCGTCGGAATTACTTGTCCAATCGGCGTGTCCGACGATCTCCAATGCCAGATGCGGCGCACAGCGATGTGACACCGCCAGCAATTTGTCGAGCGCTGGTCCGCTCTCGCGGGAAAGGTCCGAACCTTTACTTTCAAACGAGATCGGATTTGCCGCCAGCACGGTGTCGAATCCGGACTGGCAGGCCGCCGCTGGATCCTTTGTGAAATCGATGCCCGACACTTCCGGAACCGGTACATCAACAGGATCGGCCCAGACCGTTGCCGGCAGGCCGGAACCGGCTGCAGCCAGGTTTTGTCTGACCGATTGGATCAGGCTGGCAGGCGCCTCGCCTTCGACGACGAAACCGGCGTCATCCTCGGCAGGATAATAGCCCATCTCACCCGTCTGGAACCGCGCGAACACCGGAAGGCTTGCCTCTGCGAGCGCGACCCAATTGTCGGGCATATCCGGGGCGAGGGTCATCCGGTCGACCACTCCCGTGGCGGCATTTGCCTGCGCTGCCCCGAGCAGGGCTAGCCGTTGTGCCTCGTTGCGCACCTTGCCGTCCAGAACCAGCCCCTCGGCGGTGTGCGCCGCCATCCAGACCGGCAGGCCCTTGATCAGCGGGACACCGCGATAAGGCGCGGCAAGCGTGTAGACCTGCGCTGACAGGCGGGCGCGCTCTGCCGGGTCGGTCTCCGTTCCGCCGACGCGCAACGTGTTGCCAATGAGGCGAACCTCGCCCTGATCAAGATCAGACAAAACGCCAAGGCCGAAGCGCGCAACGCCCTGCCAGTTGCCACCCGGTGCGCCAGCGGCGACTTCCATCCGGTTTTCGGGGATCTGCCCGCCCGAAAGGCGTGCCGCTTCCGCCTCGATCTGGCTGGCGATCATGCGCGAGGGGACGTGACCGGACAGGACAATGTGACCGTCCGCGAGTTTCTCCGCCTGCCAGACAAAGGGCGACACCGGCAAGCCCGGATCGACGGCAACCTCGACAATGGTCACCCCGCCGACGACGACACCGCCACCCCACCCGGAGCGCAGCACGATCTCGGCAGCAGCCATGGCTGCATCTTCCGAAGGGGCAGCCCCCTTCAGCACGGCCCGCTGGCCGTTCATGCGCACATGCGCCCAGTCATATCCGTTTCGGGCAAGGGCGGCGTTGGCATCCTGCTCAAGCTGCGCGGCCAGGTTTGCAGGCCGCTGCGGAGACTGATACAGCCCCCACCATCCCGTTGCCACGAGGCCTACCAGCGCGACAGGCGCCAGCAGGTAATCGAGCATTTTCATTCGGGACCCCGCTAACCTCCTGTTAGGCATTCCCTTTGTGATGGGATGCCCTATTCAGGGACCCGTCGCAAGAGTCCGCCGCACGCGATCCACAACGCATGAAACGCCCGCCAGAAACCCTCACCTCCCCGTCAAACCCGCTGATCAAGTCGCTGAAAGGCCTTGAGCGGAAGAAGGAACGCCAGGCGAGCGGCCTGTTCCTGGCCGAAGGCGCACGCCTTGTGGAACAGGGCCTCGCCAATAACTGGCAGCCTGACACGCTGGTCGTCGCCGCAGCAGTCGCGGACCGCCCGCATATCGCCGCTCTCGCCGACAAGGCGGAGGCTGCCGGCGCGCGGGTCGTACTGGTGCCGGAACGACTGATGTCGAAGATCACGCACAAGGACAACGCCCAGTCCGTTATCGCAACGTTCAAGCAGCGTCAGGTCACGCTTGATCAGCTGGAAGTCCGCATTGGTCCGCAGAAGTCGCTTTTCGTCGCCCTTTATGAAGTGCGCGATCCGGGCAATCTCGGCACCATCCTGCGCACCGCCGATTGCGCCGGGGCGGACGGGGTGATCCTCGTCGGAACCTGTTGTGATCCTTACAGCTTCGAGGCCGTGCGCGCCTCCATGGGCTCGCTGTTCGACATGCCATTCGCCACCGCATCGTACGAAGCGTTCGAAGCCTGGCGCCGCAAGGCCGGCATCGCCTCCGTCGCTGCCTCCATAAACGGCACCGCCCGCCACGATCAGGTGGATCTGCAACAGGATACGATCATCCTGATGGGCAACGAGCAGGCCGGCCTGCCCGCCGATGTCGAAGCCGATTGCGACCAGCTCGTCCTTATCCCAATGCGCGGCGGAGCCGACAGTCTGAACCTTGCGCAGGCCACGGCGATCATGGTCTACGAAGCCTGGCGGCAGCGGGATTTCCAATGAAAACTGAGACGAAATTGCTGGTCGCCGACGACTGGGAAGACTACGCCCTGCTCGATTCCGGGCACCTGCAGAAGCTGGAGCGCTTCGGCAGCCAGACGGTGATCCGTCCCGACCCGCAGGCCTTCTGGGAGCCCGCCCGCCCGGTGGAGACCTGGCGCGCGGACGCTCGTTTCTCCAGCAAAAACAATGATGAAGACGGGTCCGGCAACTGGGAGGTCCTCTCCCCTAAGGCGCAGGACACGTGGCCGATGCGCTGGAACGACCTCACCTTCAATGCCCGGCGCACCGCCTTCCGCCACATGGGTGTTTTCCAGGAGCATTCGGTCCACTGGCGCTTCGCGCAGGCGCAGATCCGCGCGTCAGGGCGCCCTGTCAAGGCCTTGAATCTGTTCGGTTATACCGGAATGATGTCGCTCGCCTGCGCCGCTGCCGGCGCGGAGGTCGTGCACCTCGATGCGAGCCCCAAATCGAACGGTTTCGGCAAGGAAAACCAGTCCCTCAGCGGCCTCGACGACAAGCCGATCCGCTGGATTGCCGACGATGCAATGAAGTTCACTGCCCGAGAAATCCGCCGCGGCAATCGCTATGACGGCATCATCCTGGACCCGCCGAAATTCGGCCGCGGCCCGAAGAAAGAGACCTGGCAGTTCGAGGAAAACCTTCCGGAATTACTGGACTCTGTACGGGATCTGCTGAGCGACCAGCCTCGCTTTGTGATCCTCACGGCCTATGCGGTCCGCCTGTCTTACCTCGCCCTCGCGCAGGCCCTCGCCGACCGGCTGAAGCCGTATGGCGGCACGATGGAGATGGGCGAAATGGCCTTGCCCCAGAAAGACTCCGACCGCCTGCTTCCGACGGCGATCTATGCCCGCTGGCACGCAGAAGACTGACACGGCGCCACCCGCTGACCGGTTGGATAGACCGGCCGCAGTCGACCATGAACAATCCGATGAATAAGAAATATATGGACCGTGAATAGCGGTCCCTGGCGCGCCGTCTTCCGGCGTCTCCCCCTGCGCCCCAAAAAAGAAAACGCCAAAAAGAAAACGGCGGTCCCGAAGGACCGCCGTTCCCGATTTTGCCGTTGGGCGAGCCGACTTAGAAGTCGAACGTCGCGCCGACGAAGAAGTAGCGGCCCAGAGCGTCGTAGCTCTGCGGGTAGGTGTTACCGTTACCCGTGGTACCCGTCGAAGCGGACAGCGGCGGATCTTCATCCAGCACGTTGTTCACACCGAAGCGGAATGCCACCCAGTCCTTCGCGGCCCACTGGCCAGCCAGGTCGATGTAGTTCTGAGCGTCCAGCGTGGAGTCGACACGGCCCGTTGCGCCGGTATCGAGATCCACGGAGCCGATGTAACGCCAGGTTGCCGAGACGTTGAGACCATCGACCGGCGTGACCCAGTTCGCGCGAGCGCGGTGACGCCATTCCGGAGTCGGAGTGAAGCAGTCGTTGCCGTACTTGCCGACACAGTCATAGGCGTATGCTGCGTTGCCGACCGGGTCGACGTCGAACTTGTCGAGGTACGTGCCGTTCATCGACAGGTTCAGCGAACCGTAGCTGCCAATGTCGAAGCCATAAGCCATCGCAAGGTCAACACCCGCCGTTTCAACGCCACCGATGTTCACGTTCAGGTCCTGGACGTTACCGGTGCCAACCCAGAGCTGGCCGTTGGCGTTACGCTGGATCTTGCTACAGGCATCCATATCGCCCTGCAGGTAGCAGAGCTGCATGGTGACCGACGCACCAACAGTCGAAATCGCGTCGGAGATCTCAATGCTGTAGTAGTCGACCGATGCCGAGAAGCCCGGCAGGAAGGACGGCGTTGCCACGAAACCAACGGTCAGCGTGTCAGCCTCTTCCGGCTCGAGGTCCGGGTTACCACCCTGCAGGTAGTTGTACTGACCAGCAGGCGATTCCAGAGCACCGGAATTGGCCTGAGCAGCGTTCACCTGCCACGGGTTGGACCCGATACAAGCTGAAGCAGTCGCGGTGCCGTCACCGGCCGGATCAGTGAAGTCGCAGAGGTCATCGTCGAGGTCGAACAGGTTGAAGCCCTGGGCTTCGAACAGGTCGACGACGTTCGGCGCACGAACAGCCTTCTGATAGCTGGCACGGAAGCGAATGTCCGAAGTCGGAGCATAGTCACCACCGATCTTGTACGCGTCGGACGAAATGCCCGTCGAGTAATCGGAGTAACGATAAGCACCTTCGACCGACAGAAGCTCGACACCCGGCTTTCCTTCGATCAGCGGCATCTGGAATTCCGTGAAGGCTTCATAAGCATCCACAGTACCGGAAAGACCGATCGTCGGGCCGCCCTGGCCAGCACCATCACCCGTTGCGAACGAGTTGTCGGTGATCGATTCCAGGGAGTCGCGGCGGTACTCAGCACCGATAGCGATCTGCAGGCCGGAATTGGCCGACGGGGACTGGAAGCCATACTGGCCCAGGTCACCGGTCAGGACACCGGTAACGATGTTCTGCTCGGTCGTACCGTTCTGCAGCAGCGGAACCTGCAGGTAGTTCAGCGCAGCGTCGGTGACGCCACCAACAGTCCACACATTGTACGGCACACAGTTCGGATCGGTGCCATCAAGCACGGACTGACAAACTGGTTCACCCGAGTCCGGATCCGCAACAACGTCCATGGCGCGGTTCAGGCGCGTCACGGAGAATTCGTTGGTGTAGGAACGAGCCAGGGTCACCTGAGCATAGGACGCAGACAGGTCATAGGACCAGCCCGGAGCCTTGTACAGGTCGCCACGGAGGCCAACAACGCCACGGTAGGTCTGGTAACCGAGGTTATCGGTACGGCCACCACCTTCGACGTTACGACGACCGAAGTAAGCCGGCACAACACCGTCGAACGGCGTCAGAGCGAGCGAACCGTCGCCTGCGAGGCTCGGCGCACTACCCGTGATGGCGTTCTGCATGCCGAGGGTTGCGTCCACCCAGGCCTGACCGACAGCGGCATCTTCGAAGCCGGCGATGAAGTCTGCAACTTCATCGTCAGTGGTATCCGGATCGTCGATGATGTCCGGAACCAGGTCGATGGCGCAGAGACCAGCCTGCTGGTTGGACGACAGGAGCGGGTTGTCACAGCTGACACCCTGGGTCACGAAGAAGTTGCCGGAAGGCGCAATCTGGGCCTTCGACTGATAATCCATGAACATGAACTGGGTGTAGGCTTCGACATAGTCATTGATTTGGTAATGACCGTTGAAGCCGGCAGTGTAACGCTCGTCCGGACGCTGGTAGTAGTTCAGCGGACCGTAGTTGTACTGGTAAGCACTGGACCACGGGATGAAGTCGCTGGTGGCCAGGTCGAGCGAGTAGTTGAACGAGTTGAAGTCCGTGATGCGTCCCGGATAGGACGTGGACGAACCACCGCAGGTGAAGTCGCCGGTGTCAGAATCGAGACCTGCTGCACAAGCGGAGTAGTCACGGTTGCCCTGAAGGACGGCGTCGTTGTTCCGATAGCCGAGCCATGCGGTGAGGTTGCCGCGGCCGTCATCGGTGTTGACGCCCATGATGGCGGTGATCTCTTTCGAGTAGCCGTCATCGACATTGTCGTCCGGCAGAGCGAACTGCGCCGGGTTGCCAACGGAACGCTGAGCGATCACGTCGCGGAGCGAGCCGTTCGTGTCGTAGTCGTTGTTGTGCTGGTAGAAACCGTACTGGGTATCAATCTGCACACCTTCGAAGTCGTCCTTCATGATGAAGTTGACAACGCCGGCGATGGCGTCCGAACCGTAGACAGCCGAGGCGCCGCCCGTCAGGACGTCAACACGCTCGATCATCTGGGCCGGGATCAGGTTCAGGTCGGCTGCCGGGTCGTTCGGCGAACCGTACGGCATGCGCTTGCCGTCAACCAGGACCAGCGTACGAACAGCATCGCCGCCGAGGTCGAGGTTACGCAGCGAGACCGTTGCCGTACCCGTGGCACCGTTCGAAACGGTGGAGTTCTGTGCGGCAAAAGCCTGCGGCAGCTGGGTGACAAGGTCTTCGACGCGCGTCACACCCTGCAGTTTCACGTCGTTTGCGGAAACCGAGGTCACCGGGCTGGTGGTGGTCATGTTCGGCTGCGCGATGCGCGAACCGGTGACATACACCGTTTCCTGGCGTGCGGTTGCGTCTTCCGCGGCCGGTGCCACGGTATCGACTGCTTCGTCTGCTTCCTGGGCAACGGCGAGCATGCTCGCCTGCGCCATAAATGCTGCACCCGCGATAACGGACGAAGCAAGCAGGCGGGACTTCATGGATTTCCCGTTCACTATATTACCTCCAAAAGTTGAACTGCGCTTGAGGACAAGCGCGTGCCCGGACCCCTGAAATCCGGACTTGGGCATATCGATAAGGCTCACGTCACGTCAGCGTCAACGTGCTGTTACCGTTCTGTCATCGAAAGAAGTGGGGTGTGGTTTATTTGCCTCAGTTTGCGAGGCAAACCCCGTCAAGTCAGGAGAAAACTGAGGATAACCAGCCCAAGCGCCAGCAGAAACAGCACGGTTATGCCCAGAATCAGTAAAATGGAGGTACGAAGCGCCGCCATGAAAAAGCCGGTTCCATAGGCCACGCGGAGCTGGCGGTGGAGATACCAGACGCCCCAGACGATCCCGATCGCGGACAACCAGCCAGCGCCGACGTGCAAAAACGCCCCAACGAGCAGCAACAGGGTCAACAGGCTGTAAACAAAGGTCTGGAAATGCAGCGCCGTGATGACGTGATCATACACGTAAACCCTGCGGTGCCATGCATACATGACTGTCAGCATCAGCGCCAGAAGCGGCATGAACATGAGGCTGAAACGCGGCGCCCATTCCCGCATCCGGGCGCCAAACCGGTCCTGGTTTTCAAGGACATTGGCGAGCCGCTCCCCTGCCCCCCTGATCGTCTCGACCTCCTCCGGCGAGGCATTCTCATCTGTGGTCAGGTCAATCATCTCGTTGAGGGCATCCCGGTCCACCGTGCCGGTTTCCTCGTTCATGAACGGAATGCTTGAGCCGGACTCAAGGTTCTTGAGGGCAATTTCCAGCCCGGCGCGGCTTGTGGGGTCAAGCGTCTCATCGGCGAGCTGTTTCTCAACGGCCGCCTTCACCTGCGCACGTTCCTCTTCGGACATGCTCACGGCCGATCCGGGGTTGAGCTCCCAGTTCTGGTACCAGCCGAGCCGCTCTCCCAGGCCGAACACGGTGAGGAAGAACAGGACCGACGCCAGCAGGAACAACCGGAACGGCGGAACATAGCGCGCACGCTTTCCGTCCAGATAGTTCCGCGTCATCCGGCCCGGCCGGAACAGCAGCAAGGGCACCGAGCGCCACAGCCGGCTGTCCAGCGCGAACGTGTCCGCCAGGCTGGACATGACCAGGCTGAAAAAGGGCCGGTGGAAGTTCGACGCCAGCTGTCCGCAGCGCGAACAGTAGCGCGCGTCAACCGGCCCGCCGCAGTTCCGGCAGGGCTCGCCCTGCGTGACCGGATGATGGTCGCCAGAGGTGAGGCCGCCAAGGGCCGCAGCCCCGGCCGCTTCCATGTCGTGGCTCATGCCGCTTCCCTCTTTTCAGCGACGCCTATTCGGCCGGTTTGATACCATTCTTGCACATGAAGCGCGAACGGTGCTGGTCCTTGGCATTGTCCTCATAGCCGGTCAGATCCGGGTCAACGAGGTTCTTGGTAACCTGGAACCACATCGGCGTGATCGGATAGTCGTTCAACATCAGATCTTCGGCTTCAGCGAAGGTCTCGGCCCGCTTCTTCAGGTCGAGTTCCGCATTCGACCGCTGCAGCAGCGCGTCATATTCCGCATTGTTGTAATTGCCGTAGTTCTGCTGGCCGGTGTCGGATTTCAGCAGGTAGAGGAAGTTGATCGGATCATCGAAGTCCGCGACCCAGGCCGCGTCGGCCACCTGGAAGTCCGACTGGCGCAGGCGGGCATAAAGCACCTTGGTATCCTGCTTGATGATGGTCGGCTTCACCCATGGCGCAATCTCGGCCCAGTTGGCCTGCGCGACCGGGGCGACCTTCGGATTGTCATCCGTCGAGCGGTGGATGTATTCGAACGCCAGCGGGTTGTCCGGGCCGAAACCGGCCTCTTCCAGAAGGCGCTTGGCTTCGGCGAGACGCTCCTGGCGGGGCATGTTTTCCCATTCCACGTGCGGGCGCGGCGTGTCGTAATTGTCGATCCCCGGAGGCACCATGGAATAAGCCGGCACATAGCCCGGTGTCAGCACGCTTTTCACCATGAACTCCCGGTCGAGCGCCATGGACAGCGCCTTGCGCACGCGCACATCGTCAAACGGGGCGATTGAGGAATTGAACGTCCAGTAGGTCGTGATAAGCGCCGGCGTGGTGCGGACCCAGCCCGGCAGCTTGGCCTCGATCTCGGCCTGACGGGCGCCATCGAACGCATTGTTGATGTCGAGTTCGCCGGCCTGGATCTTGTTCTCGACCGAAGTCAGGTCTTCCAGTTCGAAATAGACCACGCGGTCGAAGCAGGCATCCTCGGCGCCAAAGCCGGTCGGGTTCTTGTCCGCCACCAGCTGGTCGCCGGTACGCCAGTAAACCAGCTTGTACGGACCGTTCACCACGATGTTGTCCGGCTGGATCCAGGCATCGCCATAGGTCTCGATCGCATGGCTCGGCACCGGATAGGTCGTGTAGTGCGACAGGAGCCCCGGCAGGTAAGGCGCCGGATATTCCAGCGTCAGTTCCAGCGTTTTGTCGTCGATGGCGCGGGCGCCAAGCTCTTCCGGCGGCAGTTTGCCTTCATTGATCGGCGCCGCGTTCTTGATGAGGTAAAGCAGCGAGGAATATTGCGATGCCACTTCCGGGGACTGGATGCGGCGCAGGCCGTAGACGAAATCATCCGCCACAACCGGATTGCCGTCGGACCAGTAGTAATCGCCGAGATGGAAGGTCCAGACGAGGCCGTCCTCGCTGGTTTCCCAACTCGTCGCCATGCCGGGTTCCGGACGGGCATCGACGCCATCGGTGGTCAGGCCGATGAACATGTCGCCAATGATGATGTTCTCCCACTGAGCCGAAGACTTGTGCGGATCGAGCGTATCGACCTTGGCCGAAATACCGCGCCGCAGTGTCGGCACATCGCTGGCAGATCCGCCGCCACCACCTCCGCAGGCAGCCAGGACAAGGGCCAGAGCGCCGGTGGCCATCAGGCCCCGCATACGGGAGAAGATCATGCACATACTCCTAAAAGGTCTCAATCTTGGATCGTTTGCTGCCAGATGGCGACGTAAATGAAAAGACTTTGCTGAATTTGAATGAACGGAAGCTGAGTTTGCCGCAAACTGCGGCCTCCCCTTCCCGAGCCTGTCCGGATTTGCCAGAAATGGGCCTCAAAGGGGCGCGAAAGCCCACCATTCCGAGGAACGCCGCCATGAAACGCCAGATCGCCCTCATCGCCGCCGCCATCAGCCTGGCCGCCATGCCGGCCCTGGCCGAGGACGTGTCCACGTCCGACGTCTATGCCTGTAAGGACATTGTCTCCGATGCAGACCGGCTGACCTGCTATGATGCGGCCGTCGGGCGCCTGAAAGCAGCAGAAGAAGCCGGCGAAGTGAAAACCTTCACCCGCAAGGAAGTCGAGGAAGTGAAGCGCGACAGTTTCGGTTTCTCCATCCCGTCCCTTCCCAAACTGGCCTTTGGCAGCAAGGACGAGAGCGGCAAGTCCAAATCGGATGAGCTGAAGGAAGTCACTTTTCCGATCCAGTCCATCGGTGGCCGGCGCGGCGCCCTGGTGATCACGCTTGAAAATGGCCAGGTGTGGGAACAGACGGACGACAAAGGGGTCAATCCGCGTGGCCAGAAGGAAGCCCGCATCTACCAGGCCGCGCTCGGCAGCTACAAGATGAAGCTGGACGGCGGCTTGGCCTTCCGCGCCAAACGGGTGAAATAACGCCCAATCCCTGCCCGCCAGCGTCGTTTCGGCAGGAAACCCGGGGGCGGCTGTTGAACCATCGCAACCCTTTCGCGTATCCGGACGTATAAGACACGTCACCGGAAGGAGCCCTGTCATCGCCGGCGAGGTTAAAGCGAAACAGACCGACGACCGCTCGAAGCGCGAAAAGCTGAAGCGGGCGATGCGTATCCGCTGGCTGAAGCGCGCGCGGCCGCCTGCCCTGTTCGTCCTGATTGGCGCGGCCATCCTGACTGTCCCGCACACCGGCCTGGCGCCCGACTGGGAGAAGCTCGGCAACTGGCCGGATGTGCTGGCCTCCATCTGTTTCATCGCCGCCACCGGCTGGACCATCGGCACGCTGGTCGACGGGCTGATCAAGCGGCGTCTGGCCAAGCTGAACTTTCACGAGGCCGACAATCTGCAAGCCCGGAAATCCGCGACCCGCCTGGACGTTGTCCGCCGCATCTGGGTTGTCGCGGTCGGCGTGGTCACCGTCGCTGCGGCCCTGACGCTGATCCCGGGCGTGAAACAGTTCGGGGTCAGCCTGTTCGCCTCTGCCGGGATCGCGGGCATCGCAGTCGGCATCGCGGCCCGGCCGATGCTGTCAAACCTGATCGCCGGCCTGCAGATCGCCTTCACCCAGCCGATCCGGCTGGACGATGCAGTCGTGCTGGAAGACGAGTGGGGCTGGATTGAAGAGATCGGCCTATTCTACGTCGTCGTCCGCATCTGGGACTGGCGGCGCCTGATCGTTCCGCTTTCCTATTTTATCGAACAGCCCTTCCAGAACTGGACACGGAAATCTGCGAACATCATCGGCAGCGTGTTCTGGTCGCTGGACTATCGCGCGCCGGTTTCCGAAATGCGGGAGAAGCTGGCCGAAATCTGCCGCGCGACACCGCTATGGGACGGTGATGTCGTGAACCTGCAGGTGACGGATACCGGCATGAACACAATCCGCATACGCGCATTGGCCAGCGCTAAGAATTCCCCCGACGCATGGGACCTGCGCTGCTTCATTCGTGAAAAGATGATCATCTGGCTTCAGGACAAACACCCTGAGGCCCTGCCCCGTATCCGTAACGAACTCGATACCCTGCCCGAGGGCGCCTTCGACGGGCGGGCAGTTCAGGCCGGGCGGATGGAATAGACGGCCGTCGCGGTCATCACGATCGTGCCATCGACCGTCGCCGAGCCGCCCGCGAATAGGATGGTGCGGGTGCGCCGGTCGATACGGCTCTCGAAGCTGGCTTTCGAAGCGTCCTCGATCCGGGCAGAGACATCCACGGTCACCGAGACCAGGTCCACATGAGACGGCACGCAAAGCGTTTCGGCTGCCGTCCGGATGGCTGCCATCAGATCGAGCGCAAGTTTCTCATCCGCCTGAAGCGTCGCAGTCGCCGTCATGAGTGAATTTCCCCTGTTCGTTCGCCCTTCCATAAACAGGCAAAGCGCGAAGGGAAAGGGCCAGGCTGCCGGGAGGGTGATTTGGCGGCCTGGCCCTTGGGTAGATGGACACGTCTTGCTGGGGTGGGGGGACACCAGACGTATCGGGCCTGTTACGCGGCAATCCGGTGGCTGGATCACCCGGCTATGCAAGATTTCCTCAGGCAAAGAAAAGCCACCCGGTCAGGGCGGCGTTTCTTTTCGTATTTTCAGAGGCTTAAGCCGCCTTGGTGTCGCTGTCATCGGCGGTGATGTTGCCATCGAGATCGGAGCCGACAAGGTCCCCCAGATGGCCGAAGCCGGTCAGGCCGTGGACCTCTTCCATATGGGCCGAGATCGCCGGCAGCAGCGCGCCGATATGCTTGTGGTCGAGACCGATGGCATGAAGCGCAGTGATCATCTCGCGCGCGACGCGGCGCTTGCCGCCCGGCGTCTGTTCGATCATGCGGGCGATTTCGCCGACCGGGGCGCCAAGCTCGCTGCCCGTGCGGGCTGAAAGTGCGCGTGCCCCGGGAATGGTCGTGAACATGGCTGTGGCGAAAGGCGAAGCCTGGCGTTCGGCGGCATTGAGCACGATACCGAGGGCCTGCTTGGCAATAGGGTCCGCAAGGCCGCTCGTTTTAGCGATGTGCGCCGTAAGATCATTCATCATTGGCGTAGGCACTCCTAAGATTAACGGCCTTGGGATGTTCCATTAACCCGCGACAGCCTTTCTGTTTGGTTACCGGATCGGTGAAATTCTCAAGATTGCAGCAGGGTCTTGTTAAGAATATCCGCGCTGCTGGCTGCGCGCTGATTTACGAACCGGCCCCGCATTGCCACTATGCGTGCCTGAAGAAGGGGCCAGGCATGATCCGGATCGGTATACTCGGCGCGGCGAAGATTGCGCCGCTTGCCATCATCGAACCGGCGCGGCGCCGGACGGACTGCCGGGTTGTTGCCGTGGCTGCCCGCGATGCCGGGCGCGCCGCCGCCTATGCCGAAAAATATGGGATCCAGCATGTGGCGGAGAGCTATGACGCGCTGATCGCCCGGGACGATGTGGACCTGATCTACAACGCCCTGCCCCCGAACCGGCATGCCGACCTCACCGTCGCCGCCCTGAAAGCCGGCAAGGCCGTGCTGTGCGAGAAGCCGTTCGCCATGAATGCCGACGAGGCCATGGCCATGACGCGCGCCGCGGAAGAAATGGGCCGGCCGCTGGTGGAGGCATTCCACTACCGCTTCCACCCTGCCTTCCTCCATGCGCTCGGCCACATCCGCAGCGGGCATGTCGGGAAGATCCTGTCCATGGAGGCGGCCTTCTCGGTGCCCATTCCCTACCGGCCGGGCGAGTTACGCCACACGCTGGAAACAGGTGGCGGGGCGCTGATGGATCTTGGCACCTATTGCGTCCACATGGTGCGGACCATGGCGGGCGCCGAGCCCTCGGTGGCCTCAGCCGAATGCCATTGCGACCAACCGGGCGTCGATATCTCGACTCACGCACGTATGGTGTTCCCGGGAGATGTCACCGCGTCGATCATGACGTCCATGGCGGAGACGGTCTCCCGTCGGCTGCAGCTGCATGTCGAGGGCACAAAAGGATCGCTGACCTTCAACAATCCGATCCACCCGTCTCACGGGCACAAGATCATCCTGCAGCAGCACGGCCAGCCGGAACGGACGGAGACCATCCCCGGTGACAGCACCTATGACCACCAGCTGGCACATATGGTGGATGTGCTCGCCGGGCGGGCCGGGCCACTGACCGGCGGCGAGGATGCCGTCGCAAACATGCGCGTGATCGACGCAATTTATCGCAGTGCCGGCCTCTCGCCGCGCGGCAGCAACGCGGCATCTTGAAAACCGCAAAAGCCCTTGATATCGGATTTCCATTGCAACAGGCGCTGAGCGCGGTCGCGTCACCAAGGCGAGGCAACCGCGGCGCAGGATAAGTCCTGTGTGCGAAGCCTTCGGGCAACCTCCAGGACTTTTAACAAGCCCGGAGTGAGCCAAATGAAAACCATTATTGAACCTTTCCGCATCAAATCGGTCGAACCGATCCGCATGACCACGCGCGAAGAACGTGCGGACCTGCTGAAGGCGGCGAAATACAATCTCTTCAAACTGCATTCCGATGACGTGATCATCGACCTGCTGACCGACAGCGGCACCTCCGCCATGAGCGCGGCCCAATGGGGCGCCGTCATGACGGGTGACGAGAGTTATGCCGGCGCGCCCAGCTTCTACCGGTTCGAAGCAGCGGTCCGTGACCTGATGAACTTCGAGCACATCATCCCGACCCACCAGGGCCGGGCGGCGGAGCACCTGCTTTTCAACCTGATCGCAAGGCCGGGGCACATTATCCCGTCAAACACCCATTTCGACACGACGCGGGGTAATATCGAAGCGGCAGGCGCCGAGGCGGTGGACCTGCCCATCGCAGAAGGCAAGGTCCCGTCCCTTGACCATCCGTTCAAGGGCAATATGGACCTGGACGCGCTCGAGGCCCTGCTCCGCGAGAAACGCGATTCTGTTCCGGCCGTGATGATGACGATCACCAACAATGCCGGCGGCGGCCAGCCTGCGAGCCTCGAGAACATCCGCGCCGCGGCGCAGATCGCCCAGCACTATCGCAAGTCCTTCTTCATCGACGGTTGCCGCTTTGCCGAGAATGCCTGGTTCATCAAGCTGCGCGAACCCGGCCAGCAGGACCGCAGCATCAAGTCGATCATCCGCGACATTTTCGAAGTCGCGGACGGCATGACGATGAGCGCCAAGAAGGATGCCTTCGCCAATATCGGCGGCTGGCTGGCACTGCGCGACGATGCGCTGGCCGAACGGGCCCGCACCCTGCTGATCCAGACCGAAGGTTTCCCGACCTATGGCGGCCTTGCAGGCCGGGACCTCGACGCCATTGCGCAAGGCCTCACCGAGATCATCGACGAGGATTACCTGCGCTACCGGGTACGGACGAATGCCTATATTGCCGAGCGTCTGGACGCGATGGGTGTGCCGGTGGTGAAACCGGCGGGCGGCCATGCCGTGTTCGTGGATGCCCGCGCCTTCCTGCCCCACATTCCGCCGCTGGAATATCCAGGCCAGGCGCTGGCCTGCGCGCTATACGAGATGGGCGGTATCCGCGGTTGCGAGATCGGCACGGTGATGTTCGGGCGCAAGCCGGACGGCAGCGAGGAGCCTGCTCGGATGGACCTTGTGCGCCTCGCCATGCCCCGCCGCGTCTACACCCAGTCGCATGCCGACTATATCGTTGAAGTCTTCGAGGAGCTTTCCGCTTCGAAGGACCAGCTGGGCGGCCTGAAAATCGTGAAAGAACCGCCGATGATGCGGCACTTCACGTCAGAGTTCGAGCCACTCTAGGCCGCGTCGCGGGCGCGTTCGATCCACTCTTCGACCTCTTCTTCCATGAAGAGGTCGTCTCCGCGGCGGACGCGTTCACCTTCCGGAGAGTTCAGGAATTCCGTGGCCAGAAGGAACAGGGTGCGCGCAGGCGCCTCAGCCAGTTCCTTGCTGGTGCGGATACCGGCGCCGACCATGATCTGCACGTCGTGCACGCGCAGGCCCGGCACTTCCATCATCAGCTTCGTCTGGTCCTGCCAGTCTCGCAGGGTTTCGGAGTCGATATAGTGGACGTCCAGCAGGAAAGCCGTCTCCTCGATATCGCAATCGAGCAGGTCGCCAATCGTGTAGATGCCGGCTTCTTCAAGACGCGCGGCCGTTTTCGGGCCAATGGACGGCGCATCGACGACCGGGTTCTCCCGCGTCAGGCCGGACGAGCGGACATGCGGTTCATCGTCGGAGGCGTCATCTTCTTCTGAAGCGGCAATCTCTTCCACCTTGTCGCCGGACTCCTCTTCGTCCGAGTCGTCATATTCCTCGGCTTCGTCGTCGTCTTCATATTCGGACTCTTCGTCGTCTTCTTCCTCATCATACTCGTCGGACTCATCGTCCTCGTCGTATTCCTCATCATCCTCGTCTTCGTCGAAGTTGTCTTCATCTTCCTCGTCGAAGTCTTCGTCTTCGTCTTCGTCGTCGTCGTCCTCGTCTTCGTACTCATCCTCATCTTCATCGGACTCGTACTCATCGTCGTTCTCGTCCTCGTCGTCGCCAGCGCTGAGCTCGGCTTCTTCTTCCGTCTCGCCGTCCACGTCCAGTCCCGCCGCTTCGATGGCCGCAAGGTCTGCTTCATCGAGGATCAGCTCTTCTTCAGTGTCAGCCTCGGCATCTCCAGCTTCTGCTTCGACTTCACCGGCCTCGATTTCGTCGACGTCGATCTCTTCAACGTCAGCTTCGATCTCGGCAGCTTGGTCGAGGATGATGTCCTCTTCGACGATTTCGACTTCCGGTTCCTCCACGATCGCCGGGACCTCTCCTTCCGGCAGCACATGGGCCATGCCGATCTGGCGGATTTCCTGCTTGTCGAGTTCCTTCAGCGGCACACGGAGCACCTGTGCCGCGTGCTTCTTGCGGATGATCTTGTCGTCTTCCGGCAGGGTCTTGATCACCTTGCCGGTCTTCTTGAATTCCTTGTACATCCGCTCGACCTGCGCGCGGTCGTTCACATCGGCGAGCTTCGCCGTGATCCAGCGGAGCGGAATGTCGAGCGTTTCGATATAGCCCTGCAATGTCAGATGCGCCTTCGGCGGCGCGACGGCAGCCTCTTCGACAGCCTGCGTCAGCAGCGCAGCGAAGCCTGCCGTGGCGTAGGCGACGAGTTCCGCAATACCTTCGCGCATCGTCTCATCGAGGCCGGACGGCGGATGGGAGACGCCGCGCTCGAGATTATAGTGGTCGATGAAGGTGTTATAGTACGTGTTCGAAAGGGTCGCGCCTTCGACGACCATTTCGGCGACGAAACCCGGTCCGTCCGGAATCTGAATGTCCGGATAGCCGTTCGCTTCGATAATCTCGTCGATCACGTCGCGGCTCTTGGCGATGGACCATTCGACGGCGCGGTGGATGACGCCCTCTTCCTCGGTCTGCCCGGTGTGGAAAGGCTGGATCGGGTCAGCGTAATAATGGCTCAGCACGCCGAGCGCGTAGGCCGCCTTGCTCCATTTCTTCGCACGGAGGAATTCGACCGAGCGGGCATACCACTCCATGGCCTTGTCGGGGGCGCCGCCCCAGCGGCCTTCATTCACGTGACAGACGTGGTTCTTGAAGTCCTTGAACTTCGCATCCGGCGCCTTCGCACCCGCCAGCAGGTGCTCATGATGGACCAGGAAGATGGCCTTCCAGGCCTCCCCCTGCTCCCCGCCAATCAGCGAAAGGGCATCGAGTGCAATATAGTGATGGGTAGAACGGCAACGATGGGCACGAACGACACGCTCGAGCAGAGACATGGGCGGAGACTCCTCAGCCTGGCAGTTTGTCAGACTGAGGAGTGCGTTAACTTGGTTACCCGGTTGTTAACCCTTCGCGCCTTGCGCGAAGAATTTTCTGCAAATCAGCGGACCGCGAAATCGAACGGTTCGTTGCGGTTCTTGCCCTTGTTCGGGCCCATGAAGCCGAACAGGTGGCCGGCGACTTTCCGCATCTGGATCTCTTCGGAGCCCTCGGTGATGCGGTAACGGCGGTGGTGGCGGTAGATGTGCTCGAACGGCTTGTGGCGGGAATAGCCGATGCCGCCATGCACCTGCATGGCCCGGTCAGCTGCATCGCAGCAGAGGCGGTTGGCCTTGTAGTTACACATCGAGACCTTGTCGGAGAGCTTGATCGCGACCTCCGGCTTGGACATCTGGTCGATTTCCCATGCCGTCTTGAAGATGAAGAGGCGCAGCATTTCCGCTTCGGTCGCCTGTTCGACCAGCGGGAACTGGATTGCCTGGTTGACCGACAGGGGCTTGCCGAACGGGCGGCGCTCATTGGCATAGTTCACCGCTTCGGTGATGCAGTACATCGCCGCGCCGACGGAACTGGCCGCCTGGCGGATACGGTTTTCGTGCACGAAGTGCTGGGCCAGCGCGAGGCCCCCTTCCGGCGGGCCGAACACGGCGTCTTCCGGCACCCAGACATCCTTGATGGTCAGGCGCGGGTGGTCCGTTGGCATGTTGAAGGTCCACATATACTCTTCGATGATCACGCCAGGGTCACGCGCCGGGATGATCAGGCAGGTGATGCCTTTCGCGTCGCCGTCCTCACCGCTGGTACGGCAGAACAGCATGATGTGGCTGGCGACGTGCATGCCGGTGATCCACATCTTCTCGCCATTGATCAGCCAGCCATCCTTGCCGTCTTTCTTGTGGCGTACAGCGCGGGTTTCCATATGCGTGGCGTCGGAGCCGTGATGCGGCTCGGTCAGACCGAAACAGGCCTTGAACTCACCCTTCAGTGCAGCGTCCGCGAGGTGGCGCTGGTCCGGGCGGGCAAAGTCGCGCAGCATCAGAATCTGCGGGAAGTTGCCGACGATCGAGTGCTCGTTCTGAAGGTCGTTGTGCAGGCCGAGACCCTTGCGGGCGAAATGCTCACGGATGATGGCCATGCCGAGATTGGTGCCGTCCTGGCCGCCGAACTCCTTGGGCAGCGCATAACGCAGGTGGCCGGCGGCATCGGCACGGCGCTTGGCTTCGGTCAGAAGTTCTTCCCATTCCGGACGCGGCAGGCCGCCATTCTCGAAATCGGTGCGGGCCCATTCGCGGCGATGGTCGAAGAAGCGGATATTGTCGTCCTGTTCTTCCAGCGGCTTGATTTCGTCCTCGATGAACTTGTCGAGCACCACCAAATAGTCGGCTATTTCCTGGGGAATATTGAAATCCATGTCGCGCGTCCTCCTGACCTCTGCCCCGGTTTGAGGCGTCTTTTGTAAAGCCTGTTGACGTCAGCATATCGAGGGACCGGCGCACCGCAATTTGTGCCGCCGGGGCAAGCAGCGAACTAAATTGAGCTATTAGAAAAATTATAAGCGCTGAATGATTGACATTTTGTTCAGTGATCATATTCTCTGCCTTGTGGCTACACCGGGCCACGCAAATCCAACGCAAAAAGGTTTCCTCCCATGACCTCTCGCATCCTCTCTCTTGCTGCGTCCGCCACCTTTGTAGGTGCAACCATGTTCGCCGCCCCTGCCTCGGCGGAGATTCAGCGTAACCTGCAGCTGGACGTACAGTATGACGCCACGGCTCTCGGCACCGCTTCCGGCGCTGAAACTGTTCTGAAATCAGTGCAAGACCAAGCAACTGAAGCCTGCCGCTACACTCGGCCGGTCGCCGGCGCCCCGCGCGTGGACGATGTCTGCGTCTCCGAAATCATCGCCAAGGCCGTGACCCAGATCGACGATCCGGAACTAACCCGCATCTATGCGGCCAGCACCCAGCAGGCGACCCGTGTCCTGGCATCGCTGAAATAAGACAACTGCTTAACATGAAGCGCTGAACACTTGACGAATTTTTCAGCGATCTCTATTGGTTCAGCGCCGGAGTGATCACCGTGCTGCCGGCGCTGAACATAACCATAAGCGAAAAGGCATCCTCCCATGCTCCGTTCCGCAATCCTTGGCGCCGCCTTCCTTGGCCTCGCCGCCCCTGCTTTCGCCACCAGCTTCACCTTCGAAACCGCCAAGCCGGTTGACGAGGCACGCGTGACCGTCATCGGTACCGTCTGGTCTTGCGAAGGCACCGTCTGCAAAGGCGACATGGACCGCAAGAAAGTCACGCTGCGCGACTGCAAGAAGCTCGCAAAGAAAGCTGGCGAAATCACCTCTTTCAAGAATGACAAGTTCGAGCTCTCAGCTGAAGACATCGAAGCCTGCAAGGCGTCTGCGCGCGACTAAAGCGGCGCGACTTTACCAGTCTAGCTCTCCAGAGCCTCTCCTCGGGCCGCCTCGGATTCAAAGCCGGGCGGCCATTTTTTTTGCGGTTTTCCGGCAACGCTCCGCCTGTTGGCACGTTAAACCTTCAATCGGAGAGGAGTTATGGCCCCAAACCGCAGCAAACCATTGGAAAGCGTTCTCGATACGGCCATCGAGGACTGCGATCGGGACAAGGTGACGATCGGTGCCCTGCTCGACATGTTCGGCGACCGGTCGTTCGGGCCGGTCATCATGCTGCTTGGCCTCTTAGTATCCGTGCCGCCACTCGGCGGGATTCCGGGCCTGCCCATTGTCGTCGGCGCAATCATCCTCCTGTTCAGCCTGCAGATCGTGTTTGGCGCCCGCCATATCTGGATGCCGGAATTCGTGCAGGAACAAGGAATTGAGTGCACAAAGCTCGAAGAGGCAAGAGGCCGGGTGAAGCCTTGGCTCCAGCGGATCGACCGGATGATCACCGAACGCCTGACCTGGGCGACCGGAAGGATCGCCACATATGGTGCCGCCCTGTCCGTTTCGATGCTCTCATTGCTGATGATCCCGCTGGAACTGGTGCCGTTCGCTGTTGCTGCACCCGGCATGGCGATCGTGCTGTTCGGGCTTGCCCTCGTGGCGCGGGATGGCGCCCTGATGCTGGCCGGGTTCGCCGGAACCGCAGGCGCCGTCAGCCTGACCGTTTTCATGGTTCCATGGAACACCGTCGCCGGTTGGTTCTGATTTATTGGGTTAGGCGGCGGGGCAGGACTCCACCGGCTGCCAGAGTTCGACCTTACGGCCGTCCGGATCCATGACCCAGGCGAACTTGCCATAGGATTCGATCATCGGCTCTCCTTCCATCGGCACCCCTTCTGCCTTCAGGCGCTCCAGCATGCCGTCGAAATCGTCGATCATGAGATTGATCATGAAGTCCGCATCCGAGGGTTTGAAATAGTCGCTGCCCGCCTTGAAAGGCGCCCAGATCGTGCGAGCGCCCTGAGGGAACTGCGTCGCCGAGTCGGCGTGGACGAAGCTTGAGCCACCATAATCATCGATTTCGAGGCCCAGCACCCGTTTGTACCAGGCGCGTGTCGCTTCGACGTCTGCACAATGGAAAAATATCCCGCTCAAACCGATCACTTTTGCCATACCGGCCTTTCCCTCCAGAATTCGTGTCGGGACATTCCGCCCATTTCGCGCAATGATCCGGTTAGAAATGCCCCGGCCATGCTAGCCGGGAGCGGCATGAGATCAAAGGTGGGAGACGAAACACGTGACGATAGAAGCCCTGCGCACGCCGGACGACCGATTCGAAGGCCTGCCCGACTGGCCTTACCCGCCACATTATGTGGATGACCTGCCCGGCTATGAAGGCCTGCGTGTGCATTATGTCGATGAGGGTCCGCAGAACGCCGTGCGCACTTATCTCTGCCTGCACGGCCAGCCGACCTGGTCCTACCTTTACCGCAAGATGATCCCGGATTTCCTTGATTCCGGCGCACGCGTGATCGCCCCTGACTGGCTGGGCTTCGGCCGTTCGGACAAGCCGGTCGCGGACGATGTCTACACGTTCCATTTCCATCGGGACATGATGCTCGCCCTGATCGAGCGGCTGGACCTGCAACAGGTCACGCTTGTCTGCCAGGACTGGGGCGGCCTGCTGGGCCTGACCCTGCCGCCAGACATGCCGGACAGGTTCGAACGCCTGATCGTGATGAACACGACGCTGGCGACCGGCAGCTCGCCCAGCCAGGGGTTCAATGCCTGGAAAGCCTATAGCGCATCCCAGCCTGACATGGACATTGCCGCCCTGATGAAGCGCGGGACGCCAGTTCTGTCAGACGCCGAAGCGGCTGCGTATGGCGCCCCCTTCCCGGATGCGGCCTACAAGGCCGGTGTGCGGCGCTTCCCGGAACTCGTCATGGTCGCGCCTGGCATGGAAGGCGTGGAAACATCGAAACGCGCGGCAAACTGGTGGGCGCGGGAATGGCACGGCGACACATTCATGGCCGTCGGCGGGGCCGACCCCGTGCTCGGACCACCCGTCATGGAGAAACTGCGGGCGCAGATCCGCGGCTGCCCCGAACCGATGGTGATCGAGGAGGCCGGCCATTTCGTCCAGGAATGGGGCGCCCCCGTCGCCAAAGCCGCTCTGAAAGCCTTCGGAGAACTCTGACATGCAAGACCTGATGGCCGCCTGGCAGGCCGATGTCGCCAAACAACCCCAATGGGTCCAGTACTGGATGGACATCATGGTGGTCGTGCTGGGCGTGTTCGCTGTGCCGTTCAGCTTTGTACGGGTCGAGGCGCGCTGGATACTGGCAGGCTTCCTGGCGGGCGCCGGCACCTTGATGGCCCTTTATAGCCAGATCGGGTATTCGCGGCTGCTTGGCCTTGCCCATGTGATCTTCTGGACGCCAGTGCTGGTCTACCTGGTCCGCCGGCATGGCCAATGGCGCGTGGGCCAGACCCTGTCAGGAAAGTGGATTGTGCTTTCCGTCATGGTGCTGACGGTTTCACTGGCTTTCGATTATACTGACGTGATCCGCTGGATTCTCGGCGAGCGTTGATTCAATAGCTGCTCCGGCGGGCGGTCTGGCCTAGAATGACCGCCATGACCGATTCTTCCCTCCGCCCCGGAGCCGGCTGCGGCGCCGGCATTCTCGACGACCAGGGGCGCGTCCTCCTGATCCAGCGCCTGAAGGAACCGGAAGCCGGTGCCTGGGGCCTGCCCGGCGGCAAGATCGATTTCGGTGAACGCTCCGAAGATACGGCTCGCCGTGAAATCGAGGAAGAGCTCGGCATCCTCATCGAACTGACGTGCCTGGCCTGTATCTCGGAGATCATCGACGGCGGCGATGGCCAGCACTGGGTGTCGCCGATCTACGAAGCCCGCATCGTTTCAGGAGACCCGCGCATCATGGAACCTGAAAAGCATGGCGGCTGGGGCTGGTTCAGCCGGGACGACCTGCCGGAGCGCCTGACAACGCCCGCGATCACATTCCTGAACGCGACTGCAAATGGGGCATGGCGACCTGCCCTGAAGCAGTCTTTATAGGTCGGGCATGCGCTGGCTTCGCCGAATCGTATTCTGGCTGATCGTACTGGATCTGACCGCGACCGCCCTATTCTGGGGCGTCAGCCGTTTCATGGATCAATCGAAATCGCTGACCGGCGGCACGGGTGTCGTCTTCTACACTGACAATAACAAGGACGCCGCCGCGCGAATCGCGAAGGCCGTGAACCTGCTCAAGGCCGGAAAGCTGGACCGGCTCTACATGGTCGGCGGGCACCGCCCGCAGGAGGGCTGGCTCGGCAGCCAGGAGATGGCGCTGATCGCGGCGCGCGGCTCTGGCCTCGGCGGGCGCATTTCTGCCGACGTGGAAAGCCGCGATACGATCTCCGGTCTGAAGAACCTCGCGCGCAACGCCAAAACCCGGGCGCCCGGTGAAATCGTCTTTGTTTCCAACTGCATGCAGGTGATCCGGGCGAAGGTAATCTACATCGCCCAACCGGATCACCAGCCCAGCGCCATGGGTGCCTGCCCGCCCGGCGATCTCAATCCGATCGATATCTGGCGGCGGGCGCACTACGAAGCCGGTGCTTGGATTCTGTATGCGCTTCCCGAAGCCTGGCAGGATGCGATTCTGGACCGTCTGCGCGGCGCGGATAAGGAAGCAGAATAAATTGTGTTCGATTCCGGGACATTGGCGCCAATCCGTCGTGCCGAAGCGAACCTGCATGAAAATATATGAAACTACCGGTTCCGTATTGGGCACAAATGTTGCAAATTTTGGACGGGTGAGCCAAACGAGCGCACGAAATGCGCTGGGGAAACAGCATTAAAAGGCAGGAACAGAGGCTAAAATGAGCGATACTGTAGCGATCCTTGGAGAACTGGGGATTCAGCCAAAATCCGTCCGCAAAAACTGGAACGAAGCACGTCTCTACGAGACCTCCGTTGCAACGGGCGAAGCACGTGTCGCTGAGGGCGGCCCTCTTGTTGTGGAAACCGGACAACACACCGGCCGATCCGCCAAAGACAAGTTCACTGTCCGTGACGAAACCACAGAAAACACTGTGTGGTGGGACAATAACGCCTCGATGACGCCGGCGCAGTTCGACGCCCTCTTCGAAGATTTCAAAGCCCACCTCGCCGACAAGGACGTGTTCGCACAGGAACTGTTCGGCGGCGCGGACCTGTCCCATCGCCTGCCGGTGACCGTGGTCACCGAATACGCCTGGCACTCCCTGTTCATCCGCCACCTGCTGCGGATTCCGGAAGCCGGCGAGTACGAGAACTTCGAATCGCAATTCACGATCATTAACTGCCCGAGCTTCCGCGCCGATCCGGCACGCCATGGCTGCCGCTCCGAAACCGTGATCGCGGTGAACTTTGCCAAGCGCATGGTCCTGATCGGCGGCACGTCCTACGCCGGCGAGACCAAGAAGTCCGTCTTCACGGCGCTCAACTATTACCTGCCGGCCAAGAAGGTCATGCCGATGCACTGCTCGGTGAACACTTCGCCGGACGATGATGCCGCCATCTTCTTCGGCCTGTCGGGCACCGGCAAGACGACCCTGTCGGCCGACGCCAGCCGTATCCTGATCGGCGACGACGAGCATGGCTGGTCGGAAAACGGCCTCTTCAATTTCGAAGGCGGCTGCTACGCCAAGATGATCAAGCTGTCGGAAGAAGCTGAACCGGAAATCTTCGCCACGACAAAGCAGTGGGGCACCGTCCTCGAAAACGTCGTGATGGACGCCGACACCCGCCAGCTTGACCTCGACGATGCGACGCTCGCCGAGAACTCCCGCGGCGCCTATCCGATTTCGGCCATTCCGAACGCGTCCCTGTCCGGCCGCTGCGGCCAGCCGAAAAACCTCATCATGCTGACGGCAGATGCCTTCGGCGTCCTGCCGCCAATCGCCAAGCTGACACCGGCCCAGGCGATGTACCACTTCCTGTCCGGCTACACCGCCAAGGTTGCCGGCACCGAGAAAGGCGTCACCGAACCGACGGCGACCTTCTCCACCTGCTTCGGCGGCCCGTTCATGCCGCGCCATCCGTCCGAATACGGAAACCTGCTGCGCGAACTGATCGGCAAGTACGATGTGAACTGCTGGCTGGTCTCCACCGGCTGGACCGGCGGCCCGTACGGCACCGGCCACCGCATGCCGATCAAGGCAACCCGCGCATTGCTCAACGCCGCCCTCGACGGCTCGCTGAACAGCGCCAGCTTCCGCGAAGACGAAACCTTCGGCTTCCTGGTTCCGGAAAACGTGCCGGGCGTGGATGCGAAGATCCTCGATCCGCGTTCGACCTGGACCGACGTCGCTGCCTTTGACAAGCAGGCCGCCAAACTGGCCGACATGTTCGTTGAGAACTTCGCCAAGTTCGAAAGCTATGTGGACGATGCCGTGAAGGCCGCCGCACCGAAGGCAAAAGTCACGGTCTGAGCCTGATCCGACCTATCTGAAATTGAGCGCCGCCTGCCCCCAGGCGGCGCTTTTTTGCATTCCTGTCCCTCATTGACACCTCACCGGCGCGTTATCGGGGCAAAATTTGCCGTGATTTCATGCCGTTTACGCGAACGGAAGGGCTGGCGTTCCTTTCATTGGGCCAGTAGGGTGCACCGCAACAATCACTGCAGTCCTTGGAGGGAAATCCATGCGTGAAGCCGTTATCGTATCTTACGCCCGTACGGGCATGACCAAGACCCACCGTGGAGGTCTCAATGACACCCACCCAATCGTCATGGGTGGCCATGTCATGTCGGCCGCGCTTGAGCGTGCTGGCGTGGAAGCCGCCGCCGTGGAAGACGTGTTCTTCGGCTCCGCCCAGCCGGAAGGCGCAACGGGCATGAACGTCGCCCGCAACATCGCGCTGGCCGCCGGCTGCCCTTCCTCGACCGCAGGCGCCACCATCAACCGCTTCTGCTCCTCGGGCCTGCAGGCGATCGCCAATGCTGCGCACACCGTTATCAACGAAGGCGCACCGGTGGCTGTTGGCGGCGGTGTCGAAAGCCTGTCGCTGGTTGCCCATTCCGGCAAGACCAACCGCTACCGCATCGTGGAAGAAGGCCTGTACGAAAAATGGCCGGCCGTCTGGATGTCGATGATCGAAACCGCCGAAATCGTTGCTGACCGATACAACGTCAGCCGCGAATACCAGGACGAGTACTCCGCTGAATCCCAGAAGCGCACCGCCGCCTTCCAGGAAAGCGGCCACATGGCTGAAGAGATCGTTCCGCTGAAGACGCGGATGAAACTCGTCAACAAGGAAACGGGCGAAGAGACCTTCCAGGAAGTCGTCGTTGACCGCGACGACTGTAACCGTCCGGGCACGACCGCAGAATCCCTCGCTGGCCTGAAGCCTGTCCTCTCGGGCGGCATGGTCGTCAAGGAAGGCAAGTACATCACCGCCGGTAACGCATCGCAGCTGTCCGATGGCGCTGCCGCTGTCGTGGTGATGGAAGCCCAGGAAGCCGCAAAACGCGGCCTCAAGCCGCTCGGCCGCTTCGTCGGCTTCAACGTCGCCGGTTGCGATCCGGATGAAATGGGCATCGGCCCGGTCTTCGCCGTGCCGCGTCTGCTGGAACGTCATGGCCTCAAGGTCGACGACATCGACCTCTGGGAACTGAACGAAGCCTTCGCGTCGCAGTGCCTTTATTCGCGCGACCGCCTGGGCATCGACCCGGCGAAATACAATGTGAACGGCGGCTCGATCTCCATCGGCCACCCGTTCGGTATGACCGGCGCCCGCTGCACCGGCTCCATCCTGATGGAAGGCCAGCGCCGCGGCGCAAAATGGGGCGTCGTCACGATGTGTATCGGCGGTGGTCAGGGCGCTGCCGGCCTGTTCGAGATCTACAGCTAAGCCATAGCGGCTACAGCAACAGGAAAGCCCCGGCATTTGCCGGGGCTTTTTTGTAACATTAGCGTCATCAAACTTGAGTTTAACTGTCACATAAACTCTATATCTCCTGCGCTATTTTGTATGTCGCGGAGAGATTCCCGGTGCTTCTCAAATCCCTCTCGCGTACCAGCACGACCGCTCTCCTGGCGCTGGCCCTCCTGCCCTCGACAGCAATTGCCGAGGACTGGGAGCGTCAGGTCTTCGGGCGACTTCAGTATGACTATACGCGATCAAGCGGTGACGAGTCGGGATTTGACCATGACCGTGGCGAGCTTCGGACGGGCCGCATCGGACTGGATCTCAGGAGCGACCGCACCAAGCTGAGAGTGGAGCTGGCTCTCAACAATGATAGCGATATCGAAATTACCGACGCCTACATTAAACAGGCACTGGGCAAGTCAGGCTGGGATGTGCGGGCCGGGCAGTTCAAGACTAGGAACTCGCTGGACGAGCAGACTTCCGGACGCTTCCTGGTCTTTTATGAGCGCGCGGCGTTCACCGACGCATTCGAGTTCGACCGGCGCGTGGGCGTCCAGCTGGAGCGCAATGGACCCCGCCATTCTGTTTATGCCGGTGTTTTTGCCGATAATGCCAATGATACAGCTTTCTCAGGCGGTCATGTGGCGGCGGCCCGGTACGTGTTCACCCCCATCTTGACCGATACCGAATTGCTGCATTTTGGAATGTCGTTGCGTTGGCGCGAAGCGGGGGACGCAGACTTCCGCTACCGGCAGCGCCCGGTTTCGCATGAAGCCAGAGCGATTATTGCGACTCCCAGATTTGCCAGCGACGACCTGTTCGGCGGAGTCGAAGCGGCCTGGATCCACCGCTCCTTCTGGCTGGCTGGCGAATATGGCCAGCTGCAGGCAAACGGATCTGCGGGAGCGGATGCAACTTATACCGGCGGCTACACCGAAGCCGGCTATGTGTTCGGCGGCCACCGGACCTATGAGCATAACAGATTCGACCGGCCCGAGGTCTACCGGCCTGTGACGGCGGGCGGCTCCGGCGCACTGGTCCTCGCCGCCCGGGCGGACCGGCTGGACCTGTCGGACAGTGCCGCAGATGGCGGGGAGCTGAACACATTCACGATCGCAGCGGACTGGTTTGCCACCCCGTATGTCCACGCAGGAATAAACCTGTACCGATCCGAGGCGGATCTGGGGTCGACGTCCTTCGGGCTCGCCCCGGCTTTCACCACCTACCTGCTGGCAGGTGGGGCATCGGAAGATGTCACCGGCATCAGCCTGAGGATGCAGTTCGACTTCTGATCCCGCGTTCTGTTGCATCTTCTGTGAATAGCTTTCCTCATCGTTCTCCTTAGTTCCGGGTCTGGGCAATCATCACTAGGTAGCTGGAAATGCTCGAAGGAACTGCCCGAATGATCCGAACTTTTCTCTCCGCCGCCGCCCTGATCTCACTTGTGAGCGCCTGCAGCCCAGCGAGCGAGAATGCGAAAGCCCCGGCCGATACGGCGACAGCCGCGACGGATGCAGAGTCCATCCTGCCCGCCGACGCGACCGGCTTCATCACGGCCAATCCCCTACCCCTGGCCGATGATGGCAGCCTCCGCCGCGATGATTATGGCCGGCCGTATGAATATGCGCTCCTGGGCGAGCAGCTGCCGCATATCGCCGGCACGATGCTCGACGGATCGACCTTCGATTCCAGCGAACTCACAAACTGGACGGTGATCGATGTCTGGGGCCTGTGGTGCAGCGACTGCCTGGCGGACGGGCCTTACGTCGCCGCGCTGTCCAGAGCCATCAACCAGGATCCGGATCTCGATTTCCTGTCCATCCACGTCCCGGCCAGCGCCGCACGAACGACACCGGAAGAGATGTACAAGAAGTACGGCTCTGTCGACGCCTACTTCGCCGAGAAGGGCTATTCCTATCCGGTCGTGATCGACACGGACACCAGCCTGCGCAGCGCGCTGAAGATCGGCTGGACCCCCTCCTACCTGCTCGTCTCACCCGATGGGGTTGTGAAGGGCTATCGCAGCGAATTCTCCGCGGCGGGGGGCGAGCCGGTCAAGGACTTCCTGAAAGACATCGCCCGCGTGAAGGCGGAGCAGTAGACACCGCTTCCCGGCGCGGTTCGATCTGGCCTGGAAAGGCACAACCGGGCGTCGTACCTGGCCCGTTCCGGTACCACTTGCCAGCGCAGCCATCACAGGCTGAGTTTCCTGGCCCGATTCTTGATGCAGCATTTGAACAATCGGCCTGCACCGGCTAACTGGTAGGCTCCGGACAGGAAAACGGGAGACACCCCGGAATGTTGCATGCTTCGACCAAACGCCTGATCGACAAGCTCGATGAGATGACCCGCAAACAGCGGGTCAGCTGGGAAGAAAGCGACAATGGCTCGATCAAGCACGACACCGAAGGGTATCGTGTGACGCTGACGGCTGCGCCGCACTCCCTCTTGCTGACCGACACGCTGGGCCGGGAAATAGAGACCTGTTCGCCGGAGGATTTCGCAGGCGAAACCGATGTGGATGGGCGGCCTTACACCGAGTTCGTCGAAGACCTGTACCGCGAAGCGCACCGCCATGCGCGCGGCGCCGAGAAGGCGATCTCTGCCTTGCTGAGCAGCCTGGACGAGGCGGATACGGAAGACGAGACGGAGACCGAGACGTCAGCGCCCCTGAGCAAGCCGGAAAGCTTCGAGCATCCGGAAGATGGCGGCGATGACTCCTACCCGCTCGAAGAGCACGAACTGCCCGAGCCGGAATATGAAGGCCAGGCCGACATGCAGGCCGCCATCGCGGCAATGGCCGACCAGGTGAATACGGCGCCGCCCCCGGCGACGCGGGTGGCGGAAGAAACCGAATTGGATGTTGCGCCAGAGCCTGTGCCGGAACCCGTTGTGGAAGCACCCGCAATGCCGGCCGCCGCAGAAGCACCTGCAGAAGATGTCACACCCGTCCCCGAACCGGAACCTGTTGCCGAAACCGAGCCCTACGCGCCCTTCGCAGGGTCGGAAGACACCGCCCGCACCTATGCGGTTGCCGCGGAGTTCGAAGCGCCGGCCGCACCGGAGCCTCCACTAGCGGTCGAGGACACTGTGACCGAAGCCGCTGAGGAAGCGCTCGCGGCCGAAGAGCCCTTCGGCGGCGAGAATGATGTCTGGGAATCAATCAGGAATGCTGGCGCCGAAGACGATACACCTGCCGCCGAGCCGGATGCCCCCGCTGAAGATCCGGCCGCCCCTGCTCAGCGGCCCGCCCCCGTATTCGGTTCAGGCATATTTTCCGGCAGCATGAGCGATCTCAGCCGTTACCGTTCTACAGAAACAGAAGCCGCGCCCGAGCCAGCTCCGGAACCTGTACCTGAGCCCGCCGCTGAAACGGCAGCGGAACAAGAGTCCGCTCCAGAACCAGAACCTGAAGCGCCGCGCAGCTTCAGCCTGTCGGGCATTACATCGGGTTTTGGTCTCGGGTCGACGCATGCCGCGCACCGCACAGAGCCGCGCGCACCGGCCGCCGCTGCGGAGCCAGCCGAACGCGACCTGATCGATGGGACCGTCGACCTGCCGGATGACATGCCTGAGGAAGCGGAGCCTGATCCGACGCAGGAGTGGCGGATGGAACAGGATGCAGAGTTTGGCTTCACGGAAGCTGACCTGAAGCCGGGTATACCGGCCGAGCCCTTGCCCGCAGTCTCTGAAACGACGTCGGCAACACCGGAACCTCAGGCGCCTGTCGAAAAATCCGGGCCGGAATCCGAAGGGGCCCAGCCCGCACGCCCCGCCCGGCGCTTCAATCCCTGGAACTGATCTGTAACCGGATTACCCGCGCCAGAAGCGGCGGGTCAGCACCACGAAGACGACCACGAATTCCAGCCGCCCGAGCAGCATGTTGATCGTGCAGACCCAGGTGGCGAAGTCGGAGAAATCCTGGAACGTGCCGGACGGTCCGTTGATCGGACCAAGGCCGGGGCCGACATTCGATACCGTCGTCGCCGCACCCGATATCGCGGTCAGAGGATCCAGCCCGTCCAGGCCCAACAGGGCGGCCGAGATCAGGAAGGTCGCGAAGTAGAGAAACATGAAGACCATGACGGACTGCAGTGTGTCTTCATCGACATTCTTGCCGCCATACTTGATCGGCGCCCGGCGGTGCGGCTGAACCATGCGGCGCGAATAAGCGAGCATGGCTTTGGAGGCGATCTCCAGACGGAACATCTTGAGACCGCAGGCGGCAGACCCGGCACAACCGCCGACAAAAGTCGCCCCCAGGAAGATCGCCATCACCGGCGTGCCCCAGGTGTCATAGGGCGCAGAGGCATACCCCGTCCCCGTCATGACCGAGATGATGTTGAACAGGGCTTCCTTGAAGCCGTGGAACACGTGGTCGAAGATCGGCGGGTCCACGACCGCCTCGTGATAGATGACAATGATGCTGGCGAGGACGAACGCGATGCCCGCATAGAGCCGCGGCTGCGGATCGCTCAGCATCGGCATGATCCGGCCTTGCAGCAGAAGCATGGCCAGAAGGCTGAACGGCAGGCCGGCAACGAACATGAAGAAGGTCGCTGCATAGGCCGCTGGCGTATCGTTGAAATAGCCGAACGAGGCGTCGTGCGTGGAGTAACCGCCCGCCGACATCGTGGTCATGGCGTGGCAGATCGCGTCGAACCAGCTCATGCCGCAGAGATAGTAAACCAGCGCACAGGTCAGCGAGATGATGAGGTAGGTCAGGCCCAGATAGGTCGCGATATCGGTCACGCGCGGCAGGAACTTGCCGGACCGGTCCGAGTTCTCCAGCTGGAAGAGCTGCATCCCGCCGACGCGCAGTTGCGGCAGGATAGCGATCGCGGTCACGATGATGCCGATGCCGCCGAACCACTGGATGATCGAACGCCACAGCAACAGGCCGCGCGGCTGGGAGTCGAGCCCCGTCATCACGGTTGCGCCGGTCGTGGTCAGACCGGAGACACTTTCGAACATGGCGTCGGTGAAGCTCATGCCGGACGCGACGAACGGGATGGCGGCAACGGCCGGCAGTGCGGTCCAGACGAGGACGGTCAACAGGAAGCCTTCGCGCTGTCCGGTCCGCTCCACCTCCCCGCGTGCCAGCACCCACAGGCATGTGCCGATGAACACGGCACCAAAGGAGGAGACCGAGAACACATAGGCTTCCGGGCGCTTGTCGGCCCAGTCGATCAGCGCGCACGGCAGCATGGCCACGCCCAGGAGCACGGTCATAATGCCGATGGCAAGGAGTAGCGGGCGCAGCTGCATGTCAGGCGGTAACCATAGCCGGGAAAAGCTGCGAAGACGTCAACACGGCGCCCCGGCGGGTGCCGGGCACGCGGCGAGCAGCAGAATCATCAGGTTCGATCGGGTCATCAGCCATATGTCCGGTCAGCAGGCAAATCCTACGTTGCCTGCATTAACTGCGCCAGAGCGGACCGCATCTGCCGGATTCGGGTGGGCCCTGTGATTGACCGAAGGGAAAGCGATCTCTAAAGCCGGGCGTCTTCGTTACATTTGTATCTAATTGCAGCCACCCGGAAGCGTCATGTTCGATCACCCCTCCTACGATGCCCATGAAGGTGTCCACCTGTTTCACGACGCAGACAGCGGCCTGAAGGCGATTATTGCCGTCCATTCCACGGCGCGCGGGCCGGCAGCAGGCGGGTGCCGGATGTGGAAGTACGATACCGGCGAGGCCATGCTGAAGGACGCCCTGCGCCTCAGCCAGGGCATGAGCTACAAGAATGCCATGGCGGACATTCCGCTCGGCGGTGGCAAGGCCGTAATCTGGGGCAATGCCCGCACCGACAAATCCCCGGAACTGTTCCGCGCATTCGGCCGGGCCGTGAACAGCCTGCAGGGCCTGTACACCACCGCCGAAGATGTCGGCGTCAGCGTCGCGGACATGGCGATCGTGCGGGAGGAAACACCCTATGTTGCCGGGCTCGATCAGGGTGAAGCCGCCTCAGGCGACCCGTCGCCTATCACAGCGAAAGGCGTATTCCTCGGCATTCTCGAAACCGCAAAGCGCGCTTTCGGTAGCGATGACCTGAACGGCAAGACGGTTGCCGTTCAGGGTGTCGGCCATGTCGGCGGATATGTCTGTGACCATCTGGCCAAAGCCGGCGCGACGCTGGTGATCACCGATATCGACAAAGCTGCATTGGATGCAGTCGCAAAACGGACCGGCGCACGGATCGTTGCACCGGACGCCATTTACGATGTCAGCGCTGACATCTTCGCACCTTGCGCCCTGGGCGCTGTCGTCAATGAGCAGACGCTGGAACGCTTCCGGTTCAAGGCGATTGCCGGCGGTGCCAACAACCAGCTGGTCGTGCCGGAAATGGGCGAGTTGCTGCGCCGGAAAGGCATCCTCTACGCGCCGGACTATGTTATCAATGGCGGTGGCATCATCAATGTCGCGGCAGAGATTTCCGGCAACTATTCCCGCGAGTGGGTGGATGCGAAACTCGCCCGGCTGGTCGAGACACTGGGGGAAGTCCTCGACGAGGCGCTCGCTCACGATACCCCGACCAATGAAGTGGCGGACCGGATCGCGCGCGAGCGGATCGCCGCGGCTAAGTAGAATCCCTTGCACAATTGCACGTTCAGCGTGTTAGACGTGGTGTCCTGAAAGCCCGTTGCGGGTGAATTAACAGGGAGACGCACATGTCCGTTGTCGCCATGCTGGAAGGGTCGGAATCAGCTGACCGCGCTTCGACACTGACCGCTCTGGGAATTGCCCGGCGCCTGAACGTGCCGGTCAGCGGCGTATGCGCACTGCCCGACCCCACCTCGACGCTGATCGTGATGTCGACCCCGGAAGCGACGGGCCTCGCGGCCAACGCAACGCGGGATATCTCCGCCCTGCAGGAAGAAGTGATCGCCCGTGCAAAAGCGACCTTTGAGGCGGCAACCGACGGGGCAAACATTCCGTGCGACTTTTCCCACATCGTCGATATAGCCGAGCGGGCCGGGGCCAATGCGGCGACGCTCGCCGATGCCGTTGTGTTTCCACACAGCGTCCAGAAAGCAGCAGATCCGCTGAGCCTGTCTTTCGAATATGTCCTGATGGAAGCACGCCTGCCGGTCGTCATGGCCGGATCTGAGCCGCTGACCGATGGACCGGTGGTCGTCGCGTGGGACGGGTCCAATGGCGCTGCCCGCGCCGTGCGGTTCCACCTGCCGATCGTCAAGGCATTCGGAGAGGTGATCATCGCCCAGAACGAATCCGATCTCGGCAAGGACCAGCCCCGTGATGCCTCCAGTCCGGCAGCCCTCGAAGCCTGGCTCGACTCCCACAATGTGAAACACAAGCGCATGCCGATCGAAGGCCAGGTGGCCAGCGGTCTCCTGTCCCTCGCCAAAGGCAGTAACGCTTCAATAATTGTTGCGGGGGCCTATGGCCATTCCCGCATTGGCGAACGCCTGTTCGGCGGTACGACCCAGCGCCTGCTGGATGCCGACGAAGCCCCAGCGCTCGCTCTTGCCCGCTAATTCTGGCCCGCTAAACCGGAGAAAAAGATGACTCTGAAACGCATTACCCTGCAGCTCGCCCGCAATCCCGGCATCACCGAGGGCGACACCCGCATCGGATATTTCATCGTCGCGCCGCTGACCGAAGATGGTCATCTGGATGTCGACGCCTGGCGGGAACACAAGAAGGAATGCCGGGTCACCCGCTTCCACCCCGACCCGGACGAGCATGCGACCGGCCTGCTGACCCATCGCGGCAACCAGTGGAAATTCCACTATGACGAAGACGATGAGGGTGACGACGAAGCCGGCTACCGGCTGGGTGACCATGTCTTCAAGGAAGGCGAATACATCACCGTGGCAAGCCATGGCGAAACACCGCTCACCTACAAGATTACGGACATTTCAACCGTATAGCAGTTGCGACGCCGCGTCAGGCTGGACACTCCTCCCAATCGCGATCTAAATGCACTCCAAGTGCCAATATAGAGGCGCGAGAGGGAGGAATGCATGTTGAAGCAAGCAACGGCTCTGGCCGTGATCATGACGTTGGCGGCCTGCAGCGGCACAGCCACATCAACAGAAGAAGCCAGCACGTCTGCGGCGGAGACCGCACCGGCGGCAGAAATCGGACGCACGGCCGGCTACAACCCCGATCGCAACGCCTATTTCGGCGACCTTCATATCCACACGCGGTCCAGCTTCGACGCCTATATCTTCAACGTGCGCCGCACCGCCGATGACGCCTACCGCTTCGCGCTCGGCGAAACCATCCAGCACCCGTCCGGCTTTGACATGACCATTGCGGGCGGCCCGCTCGACTTCTACACGGTGACCGACCACGCCGAATATCTCGGCATCCTGCCGGCCATGGACACACCCGGAACGAAACTCTCCGATCTGCCGCGCGCAAAGGACATGTTCTCGACCGATCCGGAAAAGATCACCGCGGCCTTCCAGGGCGTTGGCCAGTCGGTCCGCACCGGCAAGCCAATCGAAGACATGTATGATCTTGATACGATCAATTCGGTCTGGCTTCAGAATGTGGCTGCCGCAGACAAATACAACCAGCCCGGCAAGTTCACGACCTTTGCCGCCTATGAATTCACCTCGGTGACCACGCCGGACGAGAATGGCGGCTTTGGCGGCGGCAACCTGCACCGCAACGTCTTCTTCAAGGGCAAGGCGCCTGTGCGGGCCTTCTCGACGCTCGACTCCACCAATCCGGAAGATCTGTGGGACTGGATGGATGCGCAGCGCGAAGCCGGCATGGAAGTCATCTCCATCCCGCATAACTCCAATGTGTCTGACGGCCAGATGTTCCGTCTGGAAACATATAATGGCGAGCCGCTCGATACGGCCTATGCCGAACAACGCATGCGCAATGAGCCACTGGTCGAGGTGACGCAGGTCAAAGGTACGAGCGAGACCCACCCGGACCTCTCCCCCAATGACGAATGGGCGAATTTCGAAATCTATGACGAACTCCTGGGCGCCTTCACGGTCGGCGCGACGAAGGGTTCCTATGTCCGCGAAGCCTATCGCAACGGGCTGAAACTGCAGGAAGAAAAGGGCTTTGACCCCTTCCGTTTCGGCCTGGTGGCCGCTTCTGACAGCCACGTGGCCGGCGGCGCCTATTCGGAGGCTGACTACTGGTCGAAGATCGGCATAGTCGACGGAACACCCGTTGCACGCGGTTCCGTCCCCTTCCCCGGGACAACCGGTTGGGGCGACCAGCCGGAAGACAATTCCGCCGTCATGAGCGCCAAACACTGGTTCTCCCGCTGGAGCGCCAGCGGCCTGACGGGCGTCTGGGCGGAGGAAAACACACGCGAAGCCATCTTCGATGCCTTCCGCCGCAAGGAAACCTTCGCGACGACCGGCCCGCGCATGAAAGTGCGCTTCTTCGGCGGCTTCGGCTTTGACGAAGACATGCTGGCGTCTGCAAACCTCTCGCACGAAGCCTATGAGGGCGGCGTGCCGATGGGCGGCGATCTGGTCGGCACCGGCGAAGCCCCGGCCTTCATCGCCTGGGCCCAGCGCGACCCGAATGGCGGCACACTTCAGCGCCTGCAGGTGGTGAAGGTGACCAGCGATGGCGAGGAAGTCATCGACGTCGCCTGTGACAATGGCACGCCGGACCCGTCCACTCGCCGCTGCACCGACAACGGCGCCTCGGTCGATATGTCGACCTGTACCCCGTCGAATGAGGGGGCCGGCGAGCTGAAAGTCCTTTGGACCGATCCGGACTTCGATCCGGCGCGCCGCGCGACCTATTATGTCCGCGTGCTGGAAAACCCATCCTGCCGCTGGTCGACATGGGAAGCCATGCGCAACGGCACCCCGCCGCGGCCTGACGTACCGGAGACGATCCAGGAACGTGCCTACACGTCCCCGATCTGGTATATCCCCGGCGGCTGACGCGACAGGAATACAATTTGACCGACACGACCGAACAGGTGCGCCGCTGGCCCGTGCTGCTGCGCGAGCCGCTCGTACACTTCATCTTCGCCGCTTTGGCGGTGTTCATCGCCTGGAACCTTGTCGCGTCCGGGCGGGCCAATGAAGCGCGCACCATCCGCGTTTCCAGTGCGGATCTGGAACGCCTCGCCTCGATCTACACGGCGGAAGCGGGCTCGCTGCCGTCCGGCGAAGACATGGTGGCCATGGTCAATGACTATGTGCGCGACGAGGCGCTGGCCCGGGAAGCCAAGCGTCTCGGCCTCGATGAAGGCGACACGATCGTGACCCGGCGCCTCGCACAAAAGATGACCTTCATGGTCGCCGACCTCGCCCGCGAGGAAACGCCGAACGATGCCGTTCTGCTCGAATGGTACGAGACCCATGCGGACCGGTTTACCGAACCGCAGAAGGTCACGTTCCGGCACGTCTTTCTGAGCGAGGATGTTCGAGGCGCTTCCGCAACTTCTGACGCGGAAGCCTTGCTCGGTGAGCTGAACGCCGGAAAAGACTGGCGGGAGGCAGGCGACCCGTTCATGCTGCAGCGTGCTTATGGTGACTTGCCGCTTCGCGAAGTCGTACGCCTGTTCGGCGGCGAGTTTGCGCAATCGATCGCCACAACGCCAGCCTCGGTCCTCTGGACCGGCCCCATCCGCTCCGCCCTCGGCGTGCACCTCGTCCAGGTCAGCGCCAATGCCCCGCCCCAGCTTCCACCCTTCGATGACGTGAAAGATGCCGTCCTTGCCGACTGGCAGGATCAGACACGGCGCGAGGAAAACGAAAAAGCGATCCAGGAAATCATCGCCCGCTACAAGGTCGAGGTTGAAGGCATCAATGCCGAATAGGTCCGGTCTGATCCGCTGGCTGACGGCCTTCCTTGCAGGCTTCGTCGTCTGGCTGATGTCCGCAGCGCCTGCAGCGGCGCATGAAGTGCGCCCGGCCTATCTGGAAGTGATCGAGACGTCCCCGGGCGTCTATGACGTCACATGGAAACAGCCCGTACTGGATGGACGGCGCCTGAAGATCGACCCGGTCTTTCCGAACGACTGCGCGCGCGAAGGTGAATATGTCGCCTCGCCCGGCGGGACGCTGGTACAGCGATGGACAACCAGCTGCGACCTCAATCAGGGCGAGATCCGGATCGACGGGCTGGAGCGAACCCTGACAGACGCATTTGTGCGGATCGACCGGCTGGAGGGCGACGATATTGGCGCGGTGTTGCGCCCCTCCTCCCCCGTGCTGGACCTTACCGTCCCCACCGGCGCACCTGTGACCACCTATTTTCGGATCGGCGTAGAGCACATCATCTTCGGCTGGGACCACCTCCTGTTCGTGCTGGGCATGGTCCTGCTGGTGCGCCCGAAACAACTGTTGCTGACCCTCACTGCCTTCACCGTTGCGCACTCCATCACGCTGGCGGCAGCCACACTCGGCGGCGTCACCCTGCCCGGCCCGCCGGTGGAGATCACCATCGCGATGAGTATCGCGCTGCTGGGCGCCGAGGCCATGCATCGGATCAAGGGCTGGAACACGCTCAGCCAGCGCATTCCATGGGCTATCGCCTTCGGATTCGGCCTGATCCACGGCTTTGGATTTGCCGGCGCGCTGGCGGAGATCGGCTTGCCCAAAGGGGCCGAGGCGATGGCGCTGCTGTTGTTCAATGTCGGCGTGGAAGCCGGGCAAGTCCTGTTTGTGAGCGCCCTGCTGGCGGCAGCGTTTGTCGTTCACAAATTGGCAGCCAAGCGCATGGTGCCGGTGCGCGTGGGGCTCGCCTATTTCATCGGCTTCATGGGCAGCTACTGGGCGATCGAGCGGATCGCCGGGGCCTTCTTCGGCGTCTGAACTGTCAGAGCCCGAGCGCCTTCCACAACATGCGCGCAGCAACCAGGGCCAACAGGATGGCGAACATCCGGCGGAGGCGCGCCGCGTCGAGCTTGTGTGCCAGCGATGCCCCGACCGGCGCCATCGTGACAGTGAACAGCGAGATCAGCGCGAAAGCCGCAAGGTTTACATGGCCGAGCGAGAATGGCGGCAGGCCTTCCCGCCCCCAGCCGATATAGATTGCCATGATGGCGGACGGCAGACCGATGGCCACCCCCCAACCGGCGGCGGTCGCAACAGCCTGGTGTATCGGCCGGCCGTAGAGTGTCATCAGGCTGACGCCGAACGTGCCGCCGCCGATCCCCATCAGCGCCGACAATGCCCCCACCGCCATGCCCAGCGCCGCGCGCAGCGGCCCCTTCGGCATGTCATCGGCAAGGCGCCAATTGGGACGCCCGAAAAACAGTTGGGCCGACAACACGAAAGCGAGCGATCCGAAGATGCCGAGCAGGGCCCGCTTTGAAAGGAATCCCGTAAGCGACATGCCTGCCAGCGCGCCCAGCACGATCCATGGCGCCCATCCGCGGATGATCGACCAGTCGACAGCACCATGGCTGTTGTGAGCGCTGACGCTGCGCGCAGAGGTGAGGATAATCGTGGCAAGCGAGGTGGATACGGCCACATGCATCGCTGCCTCGCCATAGCCCATGGCATCGAACAGGAAGTACAGGACCGGCACGATGATGGCGCCGCCGCCAATGCCGAACAGGCCGGCGGCGAGCCCGGCGGCCGCACCTGCCAGGGCAAGCGCCACGAGTAGCGGGCCATACTGAACGACCAGATCCATTCTCTCCTCCTCCCGCGATGGCCCGAAATGATCCATCTGGTGCTTTGCGCCTGCGGTTTGTTTATGCAGGCTGTTTGCACGAGCCGGCCTGACATGGCCAGCGTGAAACGCTGCGTTCTGTTGCAGGCCTTACGCAAATTGGCCTGTTTTCTCCCGAAGGCACCCCCAGGAATCCTTACCAGATACTTGCACAGCGTAAGGAGTTTTCACCTGCTTCTTAGTCTGGTGGAAACGTTAATCGCCCATAATCCATTCCGAATGTCTACAGGTGGGACAAGCGCATGTTGAACAAGTTGACCAATTGGATCGATAATCGCGAAGGCAATGTCGCGATCATTCTGGCAATTGCGATCATCCCTATTCTGGCACTGGTCGGTATCGCGATCGACCTGCAGAACACCAATACGAGCCGCCAGTTCATCCAGTATACGATGGACAATGCGGTGATCGCCGGCTCTCGCGAAATGCAGGCAGGCAAGTCCAAGGCCGAGATCAACACCTATATCAACAATTTCGTCGATGGCGTGGTGAAGGCCAAGAATTACGCCGTTGGCTGCAAGCCTGTTGAAGTCACCTATTCGGAAGGCTCACAGGACATCAACGCCACGATCAAGTGCCAGCAGAAAACCACGCTGACCGAACTGATCGGCTACCAGTATCTGGATTTCACAGTCACCTCCGGCTCCACCTACGGGATCGGTAATGTCGACGTTTCGTTCGTATTCGACATCTCGGGCTCTATGGGTTGGGATGGCAAGATGGGCGCCTTGAAGGATGCCGCAGAAGATGCCGTCGACGTCCTTCTGCCGACGGGCGCCACCGAAGATATGGGCGATGTCCGTATCTCTATGGTTTCCTATTCCAACTATGTAGATGCAGGTGACTACTTCAAGAAAGTCACGAACCTGAACCCGACTCGCACGTTCACCAACACCTACACCACAACGGAAAGGGTGTGCGTGGAATGGAAACGCAATGGCCGTTGCCGCCGTTACGAATATCAGGACGTTGAGCACACCTCTTCGGAGACCTTCACCAATACCTGTGTCGAGGAACGCCTCGGGTCAGAAGCCTATACGGATGAAGATCCCGGCCCCTTTGCCTGGATCGAGGCCATCGAGCCGACATACGATTCCCGCCGTGATCGCTGGAGCATGGCTTCCTGCAACCCGATCGGCCCTCTTCCGCTGACGGATGACCGGGACAAGCTCAAAGATTATATTAGTAAGCTGAATGCCAATGGCGGCACCGCCGGACATATCGGCATCGCCTGGGGCTGGTATGCCATCTCTCCCCAATGGGACAGTGTCTGGCCATCGGGGTCCGATCCGCTGGAATATGACGCGCCGGACTCTGCCAAGGCCATGATCATCATGACCGACGGCGACTTCCTGAACTGGCACAATACCGGTGAAGGCTCATCCTTCGACCAGGCCAAGAAACTCTGCGACAACATCAAGGAGGAAGGCGTGCGGGTCTATACCGTCGCGTTCAAGGCTCCGTCACAAGGTAAGCAGATCCTCGAATACTGCGCATCGGGTACGGAGTTCGCCTTCAAGGCTGAAAGCGCCGACGAACTGACCGACGCCTACACCAAGATCGCCCAGTCCATTTCGGACCTGCGCATCACCTACTGATCCGGCGATTGGCGGGGCCGCTCAACCGAGCGACAGTCCCGCCAGCTCCCCTTCTTCCCGCCACTGTTTCAGAATGGCAAAATACGGATCGGGCCCGGCGCCATAGGAGAGATCCTGACGGGCGCGCTCGCTCGGCTTGCCTTCATTGTTGTAGTAACCCGGCGTGCATTCCTCCAGGAATTGCTGGCGCAGCATGGCCTTCTCGATGATCGTATCGACCCAGGCCTGTTCGGCCTTTTCCGTCAGTTCGAACCTTCCGGCCTGACGTGCTTTCGTTTCGGCCAGCGTGTAGCCGATCTGCACGGCCTGTTCTGCCAGCAGATGCGGGTAGTTCGCCGTAAAGCCAGCCTGCGCCGGACCCATCACGAACAGGTTCGGGAATCCGTGCACGAACATGCCGTGCAGGCTGCGCATGCCATTCCCCCATGCCTGCGCCAGCGACACACCATCCTCGCCAACCGGATTGTAGCCGGCCCGGCGGGTGTAATCCGTGCCGACTTCGAAGCCAGTCGCATAGATCAGGCAGTCGACCTTGTACTCCTTGCCCTTTACGACCACGCCATGCTCGGTGATGGCATCGACGCCCTGCCCTTCGGTATCGACCAGCGTGACATTGTCCCGGTTGAAGGCCGCGAGATAATCATCGTGGAAACAGGGCCGTTTGCAGAACTGGCGGTACCAGGGCTTCAACGCCTCCGCCGTGGCAGGATCCTTGACGATCTCGTCAACCCGGCCACGCACCTGTTCCATCTTCTTGAAGTCGGCCAGCTCGGCCAACTCAGACAGTTTTTCCGGGGACAGGTCCTTGTTGCCTTCCTGTGTCGCGATATGCAGCAGGTTGCGGATAATGTCCGTCCACCCATCCTGTACCATGTCCACAGGAGCAAACCCGCCTGAAACGAGCGTATTGAAATTCTCCATCCGCGCTTTTTGCCAGCCAGGCTGGAGCGACTTCACCCAGTCCGGGTCTGTCGGCCGATCACCCCGGTAATCCACTGATGAAGGCGTGCGCTGGAACACGTAAAGATGCTTTGCGCCGCGGGCGAGATGCGGGACGCACTGAACGGCGGTCGCGCCGGTACCAATGATCCCGACGACCTTGTCCGACAGCTTGTCGAGCTCGCCCGAACAATCGCCGCCGGTATAGTCATAGTCCCAGCGGCTGGTGTGGAAGGAGTGTCCCTTGAAGGTTTCCACGCCCTGGATGCCCGGCAGTTTTGGCCGGTTCAGTGGACCATTCGACATGACCACGAATTGCGCGGTGAAATCGTCACCGCGATTGGTCAGCACCTGCCACGCGTTCTTTTCCTCGATCCAGTTGAGCCCGGTGATCTCCGTACCCAGAAGGGCATTTCGGTAGAGATCATAGTGCCGGGCGATACGGCGGGAGTGCTCAAGGATTTCCGGCGCGCGGGAATATTTTTCCACCGGCATGTAGCCGGTCTCTTCCAGCAGCGGCAGGTATATATAGCTTTCGATGTCACAGGCGGCGCCGGGATAGCGGTTCCAGTACCAGGTCCCGCCAAAGTCACCGCCCTTCTCGATCATGCGGATATCGTCGAACCCGGCCTCACGCAGCTTTCCTGCTGCCAGCAGGCCGCCAAAGCCGCCGCCGATGACGCAGACTTCCACATGGTCCGTGGCCGGATCGCGCGGCTCGAATTCGCAATATGGATCGTCGATATAATGGGCAAAGTCACCCACCATGTTCACATATTGCTCATTGCCTTCTGTGCGCAGGCGCTTATCGCGTTCGGCGCGATACTTGTCGCGCAGGGCGTCGGGGTCAAACGCCTCAGGCCGTGCATCATCTGCCATGGCCGTTTCCTCCTGATGTTTCCTCATCCGGATCTTTTTGCCCGGCTAAAACCAGTTTACCGGAACCGGGTCGCCTGAAACAGGCTGACCCAACGCCAACCTGAGACAGAAATTGTTCCAGCCGCATACGGCCGGCGATATCTCCGCTTGACGGAAAGCGGCGCGCCAGCGAAGGCTCCGCCCCATGCGCCTGCCCCATCCCATCATTCTGGTCTGCATTGCCGTCCTGTGCGGCTGTACGCTCGACGCCACGATGAAGGGCGTCACCCTGGGCGGCACTGGCGTGATCACGGCGACGGCCTGGCGCTATATCCTCGCCTCCATGATCATGGTCGTGCTGTTCCTGGCTGCGCGTCGCCCCATGCCCGGCCTGAAAGCCATCCGCTTTCACACATTGCGGTCGATTGCGCAGGTGATTTCATCGCTCACCTTCTTCTACGCCTTGACACAGATCACGCTCGCAGAGGCTGTGGTGATGGGCTTCACCGCCGCCCTGATGATCGCGCCGATCGCGCGGGTCCTGCTGGGAGAGCGGATGAGTCCGGTCACGGTCGGCGCCTCACTGGTCGGTTTCGTCGGCGCGGCCATCGCGATTTCAGGCGAACCGGCGAGTGCCCCGGCCGCGGGCGTTCGCGCTTACGGGATCGCGGCGATGCTGGTCTCTGCCGTTGGGTATGCCCTGAATATCGTGCTGCTGCGGATGCGCACGAAGGAGGAGGACGCGCTGACGCTGGTGACCTTCATGAACGTGCTGCCCGCACTGTTCCTGATCCCCTTCCTGCCCTTCACCGGCGTCCTGCCGGAGGTGAATGCCTGGCCGAAGCTCGGCGGGGCTGCGGTGGCGGCGGTCGGCATCTGGTCGTTCATGACGTTCGCCTATGCCCGGGCGAAGGCGCAGACACTGGCACCGTTCGAATATACGGGCCTGATCTGGTCATCCCTGTTCGGTTACGCCTTTTTCCAGGAGATACCGAGCATCCGGCTCTATGGCGGCGCGGCGATCATCATTCTCGCCTGCCTCGTCGTGGCGTTCGAGACGCACTTCACGGCCCGCCGGGAAGCACGCGCTGCGGCCGCCGAAATCGCGCCGTAAGATCTACCAGACCCCGGCATTCTTGAGCGCGGTGTCGAGGTCTGGTGGAATATTCAACGCCGCTTCGCCGGACTTCAGATCACGTGGGGCATCTTCAGGCTTCAGGTATCGCCAGCCCTGAAAGGGACGCTTTGCCTGCGCATAGGTGCGCACCAGTTCCGGGTCGAAGATCAGGGCGCACATGTCCCGGCCCTCGGAGTCCTTTTCCTGACGGATATCGACGATGCGCTGGCGCACGCGGATCGCGCCCTTCACCACCCAATAGATCGACCCGCCCCGCAGGATTTCCTCTGCGCGTTTCGGAAACATGCGAGTGTAGTGCGCCGGATTGGGCGAGGTCTTCAGGTATCGGGCCTGCCACCGGGCAATGTCGTCGACATCTTCGGAACCGACGCTGAGTTTCACCATGTGAATCGTCATGGCGTCAGTCTAGCGCGCGCAGGCCCGGAGGCCAAAGCGACTACTGTATCAGCTGGGCCGACTCGAATTCCTGCTGGGCCTCGTTACTGGCGAAGAAGAATTCCGCCTGCACGATGTTGGCCGAATACCGCCGGTCGATCGTACGGAAGGCTGCGCGGGCCTGCAGGTCGATGGAAAAACCGGACACGTAGCTCATGCCCCAGCGAGGCTCCGTCCGGATGAAATAGGACTGGTCGTAGCGGGTCAGCGTGCCACCTTCAGGACCGGAAACCGGATGCGGCAGCGTGTAGTCGATCCGCAGGAACCGTTCGCCCACAGGGTCCAGCCAGGCCGTCGCGGCGAGGCGCTGGGCGGCCCAGACATCAAACTCCCCGTCATTGCTGGAGGGGCGGTGGTGGAAAGAAACTTTCCAGGCGGCGCCCTTGTCGTCCACCATTACCTGCGGCCCGAGACTGGCACGCAGATCGTCCGGGAACAGGCGCCCATCCGGGGCGGCCTCATTGGCCCATTCGGCAGCGACATTGTCGAGTTCCTCGTCCTCGCCTTCCCAGGCCAGCGCCGTCCAGCGATCCCGTCCCTTCTCGCGCGGGTCAAAGCGGTAGACGCGCCGTGCGTGCGACGATTGCAGCTCCACCGTGAAGGCCGCGCGCAACGTGGTCGGGGCTTCCGTCGCCTCCAGCGCGGAATTCATCGGACCCGATCCGGTCGCCAGGGTGAAGGTGAGCAGCCAGGCTAGAAACATGACGGTGACGCAATCCTCCGGGCAGGGCTATGCCCGGATTACGGCATCACTACGGCGGATCACGCCGGACTTAGCCATGACCAGGACGGATCATAGCATGCGCCATCAATGATTTACGTGAGTTGAACAGAACTGCCCCCGAAGGCGCAGGCCGTCAGTCCTTGTCGGCATCCTTGAGCGGTACGCCATAGAGTTCCAGACGGTGGTCGACCAGCCGGAAGCCCAGCTTCTTGGCAATCAGCTCCTGAAGCTCCTCGATTTCCTCGGAATGGAATTCGACGACTTCGCCGGTGCGCACATTGATCAGGTGATCGTGATGCTCGTCCGGCACTTCCTCGTAGCGGGCGCGGCCATCGCGGAAATCGTGGGCCTGAATGATCCCTGCATCCTCGAACAGTTTCACGGTGCGATACACTGTAGCGAGCGAGATGGAGGCATCCTGGGCATTGGCCCGGCGGTGCAGCTCTTCGGCGTCGGGGTGATCCGTCGAGGTCGAGAGCACACGTGCGATCACGCGCCGGGGCTCCGTCATGCGGAGGCCCTTCTCAACGCAGAGTTTTTCGAGTCGATCCATGATACGTATTTGCCCTTAGCGCGACGGTAAGTCCAGTTTCTGATGTTGGCTGCGGTCGATGCTGTCAACTCCAGCGAGCCGTGCGAAGCGTGCCAGTTCCGCGTCCAGCCGGGCCTCCCGGGCGGCGGTCCAGGCAATGCCGGCTTCCGGCCAGAGACGCTCCACGCTTAGCGTTCCGGCGGCCCGGTCGGCTTTTACCTCCACCCGGCCAACCATGCGGTCCCCTTCCAGCAGCGGATAGACATAATAGCCCCAGCGGCGTTTGGCCGCCGGGACGAAGATCTCGATCCTGTAGTCGAAGCCGAACAGACGCTGCAGCCGGGCCCGGTCGCGGATTACCGGATCGAATGGGTTCAGGATGCGCAGGCGCGAGGTCGGCGCCGGGGCAGCCTCCAGACGGGCTTCGATGTCTTCCGGGGCGAGCCCGCTCGTCCATTTGCCGTCGGCGCATTCGATTCGCACCGGTACGAGGCGTTTCTGCCGTGCGGCCCAATCCTTTACCTCAGCCAGATCCGCGGCATCCCAGAAACGCTGGATGTCCCCTTCAGAACCAAAGGCAATGCGCGAGAGCGCTTCGCGGCAGAGCCAGTCGACCTGTTCATGATCGGGCGGTTCGTCTTCCCGGTGATGGCTGGGAATCACCCGTTCGGTCAGATCGTAGAATTTGGTGAAATTCTCGCGGTGGGAGGTCGAGAGTGCCCCAGAATACCACATGTAATCCAGCGCCAGCTTGTGCGGCGGGCGGCGCCACATCTCGCGCGGGCCCTCGACCTTCGTGTCGAAAGCCTTGGTGCTGAGCGGGCCTTCCTGCCGGATGCGGTCCACAATCCATGCCCGGCCATCGGCGTCGAGCATGCCGCGGTGCCATTCCCAGCCGCGCACTTTCTTCTCCAGCCGCCGGAACTGGCGGCGCCAATTGGGATAGAACTCCATCGGGATCACGGAGGCGTCGTGCGTGAAATGCTCGAAGACGCCGCGTTCCTTGCGCATGAGCTTGTCGAGCATGGGCTCGCGATAGTTCTGGTTGCGGGACCAGAAGATGTGGTGATGCGCCCGCGAGACGACGCGGATGGAGTCAAGCTGGACGAAACCCAGGTCGCGGATGAGCGCCGCCAGGTCCAATGGCCCTGTCGGTGTGGCCGACAGGCCCTGTGCGTGCAGCCAGAGACGGCGGGCATCCCGATTGCGGATTTCGAGCGGTGCCGAGGTCATCTACTCATCACTCGAACAGTGTCAGCTGGCCGCCGTCGGGATAGACGCCTTCGCGGGCCAGTAGCGCTTTCTTGGTCAGCAGGCCGCCTGGTGCGGAGAAGCCGCCCATCCAGCCATTGGCCCCCAGCACGCGGTGACACGGCACGATCACCGGCCAGGAATTGCGCCCCATGGCCAGACCGATGGCCTGTGCACCGTTCGGCCGGCCAATCGTAGCTGCCAGTTCGCCATAGGTGACCGTCTTGCCCCAGCCGACCTTGCGCAGCGCATCATAGGCCGCCCGGTCGAAGGCGGAATGCCGATCCATGTCGAGCCGGAGGCCGTCAAAGCTGGTCGGCCCACCCGACAGGAAGGTCTTCAGGGCTGTGATCACTTCGGCGATCTCCGGCGGCACGTCCGCTTCCTTCACCAGATCGGCGCCGTGGCGTGTGATGCGCGCGACAGTCTGTTCCGGATCGGATTCCGGCAGCTGCACACCGGTCACCCCTGCCTCGGTCCAGGCAAGGCCGCACCGGCCGATCGGTGTATCAAAATGGGACGCCCACTCCTTGAACATAGAGAGAACATTTCTCAGAACGAGATATGAGTCCATCCCTGCCGGGAACAAATGGCGATCAGGCGAGGTGTTTTGCGAGGAAATCGAGCGTCCGGCTCCAGGCAAGCGCCGCGGCAGCCTCATCGTAGCGAGACGTCGTGTCATTATGGAACCCGTGATTCACGCCCTCATAGAGGTACACTTCGTACGGTTTGCCCGCCGCGTTGAGCGCATCCTGGTAATTTGGCCAGCCGGCATTCACCCGGTCGTCCAGCCCGGCGAGGTGGATCTGCAACGGCACTTCCAGCCTGGCTGCGTCCTCCACGCTCGGCCAGCCGCCATAATACGGCACCGAACAGGACAGCCAGGGCTGCTTCACCGCCATCAGATTGGTGATCGCCCCGCCGAAGCAGAAGCCGGTGATGCCCACCTTGCCATTGGTCGCTTCATGATCGCGCAGGTACTCCGCCCCGGCCATGAAATCGGCCAGCATTTTCCCGCTGTCACGCTGCGCCTGAAGCGTGCGGCCGTCATCGTCATTACCGGGATAACCGCCGAGTGGGTAGAGCGCATCCGGCGCAAAGCCGACATAGCCGGCCTTTGCCGCGCGCCGGGCGACATCCTTGATATGCGGGTTCAGGCCCCGGTTTTCGTGCACGACCAGAACGCCGGGCAGCACGGCGCCGCCTGCGGGGCGCACGAGATAGCCGGCCATTTCGCCTGCCCCCTCGGGCGAACTGTAGGTGACCATTTCGGCATCAAGCCCGCCATCGCTCTCAGACGTCTGCAGTTTCGAATAGTCGGGCATGACGCAAGCCGCGAGCGAAGCGACACTTAGTCCGCCTACCGCATACTTTCCCAGGCCCTCAAAAAAGCCTCGCCGCGACAGGTGTCCGTGGCAATACTGGTCGTAAAGGTCGAACACGCCCTGAGGAATTTTTTGCGGGATATCTACCTGTTTGATGTCATCTGCCATTCGCGCGTCCTTCTGCTGCTGCGGGGATGGTAGCGCAGATGCAGGATTTGGATAGGGCGAAGCGATCACTTCTGTGTGGGGCCGCCCTATTGTGTCAGAGGCCCATCTTGCGGGACATCAGCACGGCATCGACTGGCACATCACGCCCGGCGGTGTAGTAGCGGGGGCGCCTGCCATCCTCAGTGAAGCCGAACCCGCGATAGAGCGCGCGGGCCGGCGCGTTGTCCTCGGCCACATCCAGCGTGATGCGGGAGACGCCGCGCTCGCCCAGCCGGTTGATGAACGCGGAGATCAATGTGGCACCGAGACCCTTGCGGCGGTGCTCCGGCGCGGTGGCCACGGTGAGAATGTCGCTCTCGCCGGCTATGGTCTGTGCCATGGCGAAGGCGACAAGCTCCCCATTCAGCTCCACACCCAGCGTCAGGATGGAGGTGTCCAGCAATAGGCCGCGAAACGATATGGCGCTCCAGGGGTCGTCGAAGCAACGCATGTGCAGCTGGCTCATGCGCCCCGCATCTTCCGCACGCAGGACGATCACAGGGTGGGTCACTTGCGCGGCTCCGGCAGGGTCGCGTCGGGCTCGCGCGCATAGACCGGAGACGGAGGATGTGCCGCCGGATCGAACTGCCCGCCCTTGATCGCCGCCGTGATGGCGGACGGCACGAGAGGGCGCAGGTCCAGTCTGTCTTTCAGGTCTCCGAGGGCATCGGCATTGTCCATGAAGATCGGCGCGTGGAAGCCTTCCAGCATGGGCAGCAGCTGTTCAAGACGCAGTTCCAGCACGTCGGCAATACCCTGCCCCTCGTTTACGCCCTGGATCCACCACGTCTGGTCCGGCGGGCGTTTCTGCCCGGCAAGGCAGCCCATCACCGTGCCTTCCATGCCGGAGGGAACAGCGGCTTCTAGGCTCGTTACACCGACACAATCGGCCCCCGTCACCAGTGCCAGGCCGCGCGCATAGGCAACGCCGATGCGGATGCCGGTGAAACTGCCAGGGCCGGTGACGACGGCGATGCGGTCCACCTGTTCCAGCGTCACGCCCTCATCGTCGAGCAAGCGCTGGACGAGGGCCGGCAGATGCTTGTCCTGGCCGCGCGCCATCACCTCGCGCGCATCGGCGAGGATCTCACCATCGCGCACAAGTGCCACCTCCATGGCGGTAAAAGCGGTGTTCAGCCCCAGGACCAGCATCGTCTCGCCCGCCTAGAGGATGCGGCAGGCCTCGTCGAATGCCAGGCGCGGCGAGCGGTCGAAGATCGTCGTGCGGTCGCCATGGCCGATATTGCAGATGAAGTTCGCCTTCCAGTTCTTCATCTCGCCGTCCTGGCTTTCGAAGAACTCCTTGTTGACGCCCGCGGCGTCGAAGCCGGACATCGGGCCGCAATCGAGGCCGAGCGAGCGGGCCGCCAGCATGAGGTAAGCGCCCTGCAGCGTCCCGTTCCGGAAGGCGGTCTCTTCCTTGATGTGGTGGAACCAGTCTTTCGCTTCCGGGGCATGCGGGAAGAGTTTCGGGATCTTCTCGTGGAACTCCATGTCGTGAGCGACGATCACCGTCCACGGAGCTTTCTGCGTCTTCTCACGATTGCCTTCCGACATCAGCGGCACCAGGCGCGCCTTGCTCTCTTCGGAGCTGATGAAGACGAACCGCGCCGGCGAATTGTTGGCGCTGGTCGGGCCGAGCTTTGCCAGGTCATACACCGCCCGGATCAGGACTTCCGGGACATCTTCCTCGCGCCAGCCATTATAGGAGCGCGCGTCGCGGAAAATCACGTCCAGAGCATGGTCGTTCACAGGGTGGGCCATCAGGTCAGTCCTTTTGCTTTTGGGTATGCGGCCTGTCTTCGCGCAGGCCGTCAAGAGGGCAGATTGCGCCTAGAGAACGGCTTCAACCGCCGTCACTTCCGGAACGTAAGTCTTCAGCATGTTCTCGATGCCCTGCTTCAGCGTCATCGTCGATGACGGGCAACCGGCGCAGGCGCCGCGCATGGAGAGATGTACAATACCAGTGTCCGGCTCGAACCGGTGGAAGATGATATCGCCTCCATCTTGAGCCACGGCCGGACGCACTCGCGTCTCGATCAGCTCACGGATTTCCTCGACGATCTCAGCCGCCTCGCCTTCATAGGTCACATCGGCTTCGGCGGAGGCTGACGGCTCGGCGCCGTCTTCCACGACCGGCAGGCCGGCCATGTAATGGTCCATGATTGCGGCCAGCACCATCGGCTTCACGTGCCGCCAGTCCTTGTCTTCGGCCTTGTTGATCGACACGAAATCGCTGCCAAGGAAAACACGTTCGACCCCGTCGACCTGGAACAGCGCACGGGCCAGCAGGCTGATGCGCGCGCTGGTCACGTCCGGAAAATCGAACGGGCCTCGGTCGCCTGCCACTTCGTGTCCCGGCAGGAACTTGATCGTATCGGGGTTGGGAGTCGGTTCGGTCTGAATGAACATCGCCGCCTGCCCTTTCTGTCAAAAGCTTCACCTGCGCAACAGATGGCGCGGACAAGCAGTCGTATCAAGGGCCGAAAGGCTTAAGACGCGGGTCTCAGTTGGCCGTGCCGGTCACAGCCGGGTCGAGCTGGGCCACTTCTTCCTCTGCCGGGGGAAGTGGCTGTTCGAGGCGTTCGGCCAGTTCTTCGGAGGTGCGCTGGGCATCGCGCAGGAAGAAGCCGAGGCTGGCGAGGTGGTTCGCCATGATAGCGCCATCGCCTTTCTGGTTGGAGACGACCAGCGGACGGATCTGGGCGGCACGGGTCCAGGCCGCTTCGGCCTTGTCATAGGCAGCCATCGTGTCGGCATCGGCGAGGCTGTCGCGATCGGCGCGGCGAGCCGCTTTCAGCATCTGCAGGGCAATGTGCGCGCGGGCCTTCGCGGCATAAAAAACGCGGATGTCCTGCTTGGAGGCCGGCCAGCCTGTCGATTCCTGATAAATCTGGGTGGAAAGGTCGTCCTGATCGGCGACCGCCCAGCCTGCGAACATGCGGGCTTCATCGGCGGCCAGCACCCGGCGGTCGGCCACAGTGACGAGACCGCGGCTGGCGCGGGAGTCGAACCGGTTCAGGGCTTCGGCGGCAGCCGTCATGCGCGGACGCATGTCTTCGCCGGGAATGCCCTTCAGCAGGCGCGAAGCGGCGATGAGGTCCGCATCCGGCTCACCATTCTCGTCCGGCACGGCAGCAGCGGCCATGCGGGTAAATTCGGAAAGGCCATCGGCCGTGGCTTCCTGCCAGGCGGGCATGGCCGTCAGGCGGGCCTGCGGGTGCCAGTTCGGCTTGTCGTCGGCCCAGCCCTTCCCTTCCAGTTCGCGTGCGATCTTGGTGATCGCGATGCCGGATTCCGGGAAGGCCCATTTCTGGCCGTCTGCGAAGACGATGTCCGAGTCGTCGATCTTGTGGGACATGACCGCCGAGAACGGATAGGCGCCCACCAGTGCGAGAAAGAGGCTCAGCTTGAAGAGGAAAATGGTTCGCCGCCAGAGACCGCGGAAGAAATCCATGATCGGATGCGGCTCTGCCTCATCCAGTTCTCGCAGGTCTTCTGCTGTCACCTCGTTCGGGTCTGGTCCCTCTTCGAGATAGGCAGCGTGCAAACGGCTGTCGAAGGCCATACTCTACATTTCCCCGGCTCTGGCGCGGTGTTGCATTCACAACACTATGCGTTCAATTGTGGCATTTTAACAGCTCATTAACTGTTAAATGTCCGCAACCTGCAGCCGTGCACGCAAATGCCGCGCCAGACGGGTCGGAGATGTCAGATTTGAAGGCACACAGGAGCTGTCCGCCATCGGATCAAGCGATTCAGTCCCCGAGTCCCTTGACGTAAGCGCTGGTGACCAGCGTCTGCGACGTGCCATCCGAATCGCGGAACTCCAGGGAGAGATCGACCGTGTCGCCTATGGCGATGGCCGGATCGACACCGAACAGCATGAGGTGGTTTCCGCCCCGCTGAAGCACGACAGGCTCGCCTTCGGAGACCGTGAAGCTCTCGACCTGACGCATCTGCATGACGTTGTCTTCCATGGTCATAGTATGCAGCTCCACCCGGTCAGCTACATCGGTAGAGGCGCCGACCAGTTCCACCGGGGCACCCGTGACGTAGGCCATCAGACCGCCGGCGGCGACGTCGCGTCCTTCAGCGGGCTTCACGATGAAGGCGTCCTTGACCTCGATCACGGACTCACCTGCCGGCGCATCGGCCGGACCGGAACAGGCCGCCAGCAACAGGGCGGCGGGAATCAGGGTGCGAAGCAGCATGTCGCTCATCCTTTCAGAACTGATGCGCCAAGTCGTAGCCGGAAGGCCGGACGGGTCAATGTGCCGGAATGGCACGCTTGCCCGTCAGGCTAATATCAGGGCCGCCAGTAACCGACGGCGCGGCGCACCTCTTCCATGATCGGCGCGGCGATCGCGTCTGCCCGCTCCGCTCCGTCTTTCAGGATGGCGTCGATGCCGGACTGGTCCGCGAGGATGTCGCGATAGCGCTGCGTGATCGGCGCGAGATGGGCGACCATGACGTCGGCCAAGGCCGGCTTGAACACGCCGAAGCCCTTGCCGCCATATTCGGCCAGAACTTCTTCCACGCTCTGCCCGCTCACGGCGGAGTAGATGCCGACAAGGTTCTCGACTTCCGGGCGGCCTTCGAGGCCCTTCGGTTCAGATGGCATGTCGCCTTCAAGGTCGGTCTTCGCCTTCTTGATCTTCTTGGCGATCAGGTCGGCATCGTCGACCAGGTTGATGCGCGACAAGTCCGACGGGTCGGACTTCGACATCTTCTTGGTGCCGTCCTTCAAGCTCATGATCCGCGCGCCGGGGCCCTTGATCAGCGGTTCCGGCAGCGGGAAGAAGCCGGGCACATCGTATTCGCGGTTGAAGCGATCGGCGATGTCGCGGCTAAGCTCGAGGTGCTGCTTCTGGTCCTCGCCCACGGGGACGTGGGTCGCCTTGTAGGCCAGGATGTCTGCGGCCTGCAGGACCGGATAGGTGAAGAGGCCCACAGAGGCCCGCTCGGCATCCTTGCCGGCCTTGTCCTTGAACTGGGTCATCCGCTCGACCCAGCCCATGCGCGCAACGCAGTTGAACACCCAGGCGAGCTCGGCATGCGCCGGCACGGAGGACTGGGCGTAGACGATCGATGTCTTCGGGTCGATACCACACGCGATGAAGGCCGCTGCGATCTGGCGGGTCTGGTCAGCCAGCACGCCCTTCTCCACCGGCATGGTGATGGCGTGCATGTCCACGACGGCATAGACACAGTCCCAGCCGTCATTCTGGAGGTCGACGAACTTCTTCAGCGCGCCGAGATAGTTGCCGAGGTGGAGGTTACCGGTCGGCTGGATACCAGAGAAGACCCGCTGAGGGCTGGTGTATTCGGATGTGTTCGTGTCAGTCATGCGCAAGCGCTGTAGCCGATTTACCTAGCGGCGCAAGGCCTGCGTGATGTCGCGGGGTCGGATAGCGCCCGTCAGGAAGGCTGCAACTGCGTAGATCAGGCCGCCCGCGAGGATCACAATTGCAGCCGCCAGCGCCCGCGAGTCGATGATATTGTCCCGCAGCCACTGGAAATTATGCACCATGAACCAGACAGACCCGGCCATCAGGCCGCTGGCAATGAGGGCCCGCAGCGTGCGCGACACCAGCACCGGACCCGGCCTGTACCAGCCACGACCCGCCAGCGTCGTGGCGAGCAGCAGGGCATTCACCCAGGCGGCTACGGAAGTGGCGATGGCGAGGCCGATAAAGCCCAGCTGTCCCTGCCCGTTCAGCCAGAAGAACAGGCCGGCGCCAAGCGCCGTGTTGATGGCCACTGAAATCAGGGCGAACTGCATCGGGGTCTTGGTATCTTCGCGGGCAAAGAAAGCCGGGGCCAGAACCTTGATCAGAACGAAAGCCGGCACGCCCCAGGCAAAATGGAACAGCGCCCCGCCGGACGCTTCGGCATCCGACTGCAAGAAGGCCCCGCGCACGAAGAAGGCCTCGATCAGGAACACCGGGGCAACGAGCAATGCGGCCGCAGCAGGAAGGGTCAGCGCCATGGCGAGGCCGATGCCTTCATCCATCGTCGCCTGGCTGGAGGCATGATCCTCGCTGCGCGCGGCCCGGCTGAGGCGCGGCAGGATGGCGACGCCGACCGCCACACCGACGAGGCCGAGCGGCAGCTGGTAAAGCCGGTCAGCCGTGTAAAGCCATGACTTCGCTGCCTGTTCGAAACTGGCGAGCGACTGGCTGACGATGATGTTGATCTGGGTACCCGACGCCGCGATCGTGCCGGGCACGGCGAGCGCCATGACTTTCTTCACCGCAGGCGTGATGCGCGGCCAGCCGATCAGGCCGAGGCGGACTTTCTGGCGGCTGACGCCCCACCAGAGCAGCGCCACCTGCAGCACGCCCGCGATCAGCACGGCGACGGCGGCCGCCTTGGAAACGACCTCCGGCACATCGGAGATCAGCGCCGCCGGGATGAGGCAGAGGTTCAGCAGTGTCGGCACACCGGACGACAGGATGAAACGCTGACCGGAATTCAGCACGCCGGAGAGCAGCGCCGCCAAGGCCATGCAGGTGAGATACGGCATGGTGATCCGTGTCAGGAGCACAGCCAGATTGTAGTGGACATGGTCGTCGGCCTGTCCGCCATGGATGATCAGCAGCACCCAGGGCATGAAGATCTGCGCCAGAATGGTGAGCGCCGCGGTGAAAGCGAAGAGGACGCGCATCGCCTCCTGCGCCACGGCCTGCGCCGCTTCCGGCCCTTCGGCCTCCAGCGTGCGGGCATAGGTCGGCACGAAGGCGGAGGCGAACGCGCCTTCGGCGAAAATGCGGCGGAACAGGTTCGGAAATTGCTGCGCCGTCACCCAGGCATCGTTGATCGGCCCGGCGCCGAGCTTTGCCACCAGCAGGATATCCCGCGCAAAGCCGAGGATACGGCTGCCCAGTGTCAGCGAGGATTGCACGAGGGTGTTGCGGGCGATGCTCATACGGCCTGTCGTGCAGAGGTTCTCAGAAACTGTCTACGGCCCGCGACCGGCGCAGCTTTCGGGCCGGCGTGTGCGGGGCATCCGGTTCATGACGGCCCAATACGTCGAGAAGCTGTTCACGCAGGGACTCTTTGAGGGCAGCGTCCGCTTCCAGCTTCCGCCCGTCCTCGGTCTGCACGTAGAAGGCATCGAACATGCGTTCGCCGAACGAGCCCACGTGGGCCGAGTGGATCGAAACGCCGGCATCGGCCAGGCAGTTCGCCACATCATAAAGCAGCGCGGGCCGGTCGCGCCCGGCAATGTCGATCACCGTATGGTCTGCAGACAGGTCGTCGCGGATCTGGACAGATGGATGCACCAGGAAGGCGGCCTGTCGACGGCCCATGCGTTCGCGCACAGTGATGTCGCCCGGCTCCCCGGCGAGCACCTTTTGCAGGGCGGCTTCCAGCCGCTGCAGGCGGGCTGGATCGTCCTTGCCGAACGGTTTGTCCTGGATGTCGTGAAGCATGAACACGTCGATGATGCCGCCTTCGCGGCTAGTGTAGACCTGCGCCGCGATAATGTTCGCGCCATTGTGAGCAAGCGTTCCGGCGAGGTCTGCGAACAGGCCCGGGCGGTCGGCGCCGGACACGAACAGCGCCATCGCACCGCCTTCAAGCGAGAGGCGATGATGAACCTGGTCGCCGCCGCCATTCAGCGCCTCCGCATGCCAGGCAAGGTCTTCAATGTCGAAGCCGGTCCAGTAGGCCGTTTCCATTTCCAGCATCAGAGCCGGAACAGTGCCCAGCCGGTCGACCAGTTCCTGCCGGCGGCGCTCGGCGCGGGCTTCCAGCTCGGCCAGCACGCCGGCCTCATCTGTCCGTCCGCCACGCAGAGCCGCGGCCGTGTTGTGATAGAGGTCCGTCAGCAGCTGGCCTTTCCAGGCGTTCCACACGCCGGGGCCCACCGCCTTGATGTCTGCGATGGTGAGAATGTAGAGCAACCGCAGCCGCTCCAGCGAGCCGACCATCTCTGTGAATTTCGTCACGGTCCGCGGATCGGAAATATCCCGCTTCTGCGCCGTCTCGCTCATTTCCAGATGGTGGCCGACCAGCCAGGCCACAAGTTCGGTTTCGTCTTCCGACAGGCCGAGGCGCTCACAGGCCTTGCGGGCAGTTTTCATGCCGGCGATCTGCTGATCGCCTTTCCCCTTGCCGGTATCATGCAACAGCATGGCGAGGTAGAGCGCGCGGCGGTTCTCGATCAGGTCGAAAAGTTCTGTGACCAGTTTGATCGGATGCGCGTCGCGGCCATGCTCCATCTCGGAGATGGCCTCGACTGCACGGATCGTATGCTCATCCACCGTGTAGTGATGGTACATGTTGAACTGGGTCTGCGCGACGATGCCGCCGAATTCCGGGATTGCCCGGCCGAGGATGCCGGCTTCGTTCATCCTGCGCAGGATGAGGCCCGGATCATCCCCGCCCAGAATGGCGTCGAGGATCAGTTCCTGCGCTTCCGGTCTCTCACGCACCCGCTCGTTGAGGGCCCGGAGGGCCCGGGTCAGCAGGCTCAGCGCCTGCGGATGTATGTCCTTGCCCTCGTCGCGCGCCACGATGAACAGGCGCAGCATATTGAGCGGGTCGGCCCGCATGGCCTTCTCGTCCTGGACATTGATCCGGCCATTATCGAGGATGAAGCCCGGTTCATCCAGCTCCACCGGGCCGCGCACCGGCAGGAAGCGGCGCAAGCCTTCCGGCTTTTTCTTCTGGTCTGCTTCCAGCTTCGCCGCCAGGATGCGCGTCAGGCCGCCGACATCCTTGGTGACGAGGAAATAGCGCTTCATGAAGCGTTCCACGCCCTGCTGCCCGCGCCGGTCGCGATAGCCCATGCGGGCGGCGATTTCCGGCTGCAGGTCAAAGCTGAGACGTTCCTCCGCACGGCCCGTTACGAAGTGAAGATGGCAACGCACCGTCCACAGAAAACGTGCGGCGCGAATGAAGACGGAATATTCATGATCTGTGAACGGACCGGCCTGCATGACATCTTCCAGCGTGTGGCCGCCATAGGTCTGCTTGGCGATCCAGTAGAGCGTCTGCAGGTCGCGCAGGCCGCCCTTGCCTTCTTTCAGATTGGGCTCGACCACGTAACGTGCATCACCCTGCCGGGAATGGCGGGCATCGCGTTCGGCCAGCTTGTCGGCAATGAATTGCGCATCGCGCCCCTTCACGGCGCCCTCGTGGAAGGCGGTCAGCATTTCTTCGGCCAGCGCCTCGTCGCCGCAGATGTAACGGGCATCCAGAAGGCTCGTTTTGATGGTCACATCTTCCAGCGCCAGCTTCACGCAGTCGTTCGGCGTACGGAACGCATTGCCAACCTTCAGCCCCATGTCCCACAGGGCGTAGAGCATGTACTCCACCACGCTCTCGGTGTGCGGGCTGACCTTGTAGGCGCGCAGGAACAGGAGGTCCGTATCCGAGGACGGCCCCATCACGCCGCGACCATAACCGCCGGTCGCCATGATGGTGATCCGCTCGGCCTCTGTCGGGTTACGGGCCCGGTGAACGTGCGTGGTGGTAAAGTCGTAGAGCGCGCTGATCACCTCGTCCTGCACGGCAGAGAGGAGCCGCGCCGTGTCCAGCCCGTCGGCCCCCTGCTGCAGGCGCTCCTGCGCGATCATGCGGCCGCGGAACATGGCCCCGTGCAGCAGGTCCAGCGCCGCCTTGCGGGCAGCCTGCGGGTCACCGAAATTGTCGAGCGCAGCTGCGGTGAGCTTCACGCGCAGGGCGCGGCCATCGATGATGTTCGAGATGCGCCATTTCCCCGGCCGGCGCAGAAGCGGGCTGCGGGTTTCGAGGAGCGTCGGGGCCTTGGTGGGCGGTATGTTCATGGGGGCTGTCTATAGCAGGTTCCGGGGCGGGTTCTATGCACCCTTTTCCACACGGACCGGCAGGATGCGGGACTTCTTCACAACTCCATAGGCAAAACTGGTCTCGATGGAGGCGATTCCCGGCAGTTTCTGGATCGTGTGGCGCACCAGCTGCTCATAATCATCAAGGCTGCGGGCGACGATTCGCAGCTCGTAGTCCGCCCCGCCCGTCATCAGATAGCAGTCCAGAATCGCGTCGGTTTCCGCGATTTTCTTCTCGAAAGCCTGCACGTTTTCCTGCGAATGATTGGCGAGGCGGATGCGCACCAGGCAGGTGATGGGATAGCCGCAGGCCTTCTGGTCGACGAGGGCAGTGTAACCCTGGATCACCCCGGCAGCCTCCAGATTGCGCACGCGGCGCAGGCAGGGCGAAGGCGAGAGGCCCACTTCCTCGGCCAGTTCGAGGTTGGTGAGGCGTCCATCGCGCTGCAGGGCGCGGATAATTCTGGCATCTATGGCATCCATACACGACTGTATTGGCATATTCTGCCAATCTGCAAGCAAAAGACGACGCAGTTCGGCACCTTTCGCCCACAATCCTATGGTAGAATCTCCTTAAAGATGGAGATCCCCATGGCATTCGATGCGACCCGCCCTTTAGGCCCCGCCACCCGCGCCATTCATCATGGCTACGACCCGGCTAAAAACGACTATGCGCTGACACCGCCGGTACATCTGACGTCGACCTTCGCCTTTCCGGACGCGCAGACGGGCGGCGCGCTGTTTGCCGGTGAGGCCGAGGGCCACATCTATTCCCGCATCTCGAACCCCACTGTCGCCCTGCTGGAAGACCGGATCGCCAGCCTCGAAGGCGCCGAAGCGGGCCTCGCCACTGCCAGCGGCATGGGCGCCATCAGCTCCCTCATGTGGACGCTGCTGAAGCCAGGCGACGAGATCATCACCGACCAGACGCTCTATGGCTGCACGTTTGCCTTCATGCGCGACGGCCTCTCGCGTTTCGGCGTGAAGATCACCCATGTCGATCTGCGCGACCCGGCAAACCTCTCCGCCGCGATCAGCGAGAAAACGCGGATCGTCTATTTCGAGACGCCAGCAAACCCGAACATGCGGCTTGTCGACATTCGCGAAACGTCCCGCATCGCGCACGCGGCCAGCGCGCTTGTGGTAGTGGATAACACCTATGCCTCTCCCCTGCTGACCCGGCCGATCGAACTCGGCGCCGACTTCGTCGTCCACTCGGCCACCAAATATCTGGGCGGGCACGGTGACCTTGTGGCGGGCATGGTGCTCGGCCGCACTGAGGCCATCAAGGACGTCCGCATGATCGGCGTGAAGGACATGACCGGCTCCGTCATGTCGCCCTTCAATGCGATGTTGGTGATGCGTGGACTGAAGACCTTGCAGCTGCGCATGGCGCGCCATTGCGAGAGCGGACAGTACGTAGCCGAATGGCTGGAAGCCCAGCCGGGCGTGGAGAATGTCTACTATCCGGGCCTCGCCAGCCATCCGCAGCATGACCTCGCCACGCGCCAGATGGACGGCTTCGGCGGCATGATCGCATTCGAGCTCGCGGGCGGTTACGAGGCGGGCATCGGGATGATGAACCGGCTGCAGCTGATCCGCCGCGCCGTCAGCCTCGGCGATGCCGAAACGCTGATCCAGCACCCGGCCAGCATGACCCATTCGACCTATACGGAAGAAGAACGCCTCGAACATGGCATCAGTAATGGCCTGATCCGCCTCTCCGTCGGATTGGAGGATGTCGAGGACATCCTGGCAGACCTCGAAGCGGCGCTGGCCTAAGCCCTACTCAACCGGGCTTTCTTCATCCAGCAGGTCGGCTTCCTTGCTGCTGGCGCGTTCGGCGGCGACTTTTTCGTCGATCGTATTGTCGGCGGCGACGTCGGCGGCCTCGCTCGTGTCGACGGGGGCTTTCGGGCGTGGCGGCGCTTGCGGCGGTCCGGCGGCTGCACCGGGTGCCGGCTTCGTGCTTTTCAGCGCGTCTTCTATGCCGCTGTCGAAGCGGACGCGGTAGATCGGCTCCGGCAGGGTGAAGCCACCTTCCTCCAGTGCATCCTTGGTCGCCGCGATGGCGAGGCCTCGGGCCTTGCCGAAATTCGTCTCCCGCTGGTCGACCCACCCCATGAAGCGCAGCACGATATTGGAATCGCCGACCGTCTGGATGAAGGCCTCCGGCTCCGGCGTCTGCAGGATGAAGGGCAGCGCCTTCATCCGGTCGAGGCCGAGCTGCATAGCCGCGACCGGATCGTCGGCCGCATCGACACCGAGATCGAACTGGAACCGGCGTTCCGGATTGCGGGTATAGTTCAGGATCACTGCCTTGAACACGGTAGAGTTCGGGATGCGCAGATGATTGCCGTCCAGCGTCATCAGGACGGTGGAGCGGGAGGTGAGCCGCATCACCTTGCCTTCATGCTGGTCGATGACGACATGCTCGTTCGCGCGAAAGGGCTGGCGTACACTGAGCATGATGGAGGAGATGTAGTTCTCCAGCGTGTCGCGCACGGAGAAGCCGATGGCGAGGCCGATCACGCCCGCCCCGCCGAGGATCGTGCCCATCATCGCCGTCGCGCCAAGAATGTTCATCGCCGCAATCAACGCGACCAGCAGCATCACGATGCGGAATGCGCCGGAGACGAGCTCCACCAGGAATGGGTTGGGCAGAATGAGGCGCCAGAAGCTGCGCCATGAGGCGAGCAAATGCCCGAAAAGCACAATGACCAGGAACACGCCCAGCGACACGCCGTAGAGCGGCAGGGCGCGGTAGACTTTCTGCAAGCGGCCGGACGGATCTCCGAAGATCGGTGTGGAACTGTCCTCCACCGCGAGGCGCCGTTCGATCTGGTTCTCAACCGTGACGACGCCATTCACGCGCAAGGCAATCTCCTCGGCGCGGGTGACGGCGGCACTGCTGGCCACTTCCCCGCCCAGCGTTACGACGCCATGGTTCACCTCCACAGTCACCCGGCGCAGCGTCGCGATCTCGGCAAAAATTTCCGAGATGCGCGTTTTGATCTCCGCATCGCCTGCCTGCGGCGGCGGCGTCTGGATGGCGGGGGTCGGGTCTGTCGGCGGCTCAGGTGCCTGCGCCAGCGCGGCCGGGCTCATCAGGACGAGGCAAAGCACCATCAACCCGGCGAAGAGCCAGCCCGTCAGCACGGCGGGAACGCCGGTCAGGTTTGAACGCGAATTCACTCTCCCAGAATACACGAGACGCAGAAAGGTTCCATCCGCGGCGGCAAGGACGAGCCAACAACTTTGAACTTATTCCCTGACCAGAGTGGGGAATTGGCGAGAGCGATGCATTTCCTCTTGTCCCCGAGCAGTTCGGCACCGACTGTTGGCGGTCCAGATTCTTTCCTCACCCGTCTGCATCCAAATAGCTGCCTCGCGGCATCCTCCTCATGTTCGCCGAACTTCAGGCGGGAGCAAACCCAGAGGGACTTCCAGATCATGAACACCTTTTCGAACCGCGAGCGCTCCAAAGCGCTGGCGGAAGTTATTGCCGTCGTGGCTATCGCGTTTCTTTCCAAGGCCGCGCTCGATCATTTCTTCTGGCGGTTTTCCGGTCCTGTTTCTCTCATCACGCTGCTGGTTCTCCTGACCGTCTATCTGCGACGCCGGGGCATATACTGGTCAGGCATGGGACTGCGCGCAGTTCCGGGAGCGAAGAGCAAATGGCTCATGATGCCTCAGACCCTGCTGGGCATCGTCGCGATCATCGTTACCGGCGTTGTTACGCAAGTGGCCTTGCAAGCCATCGGAATTGAGCCCCTGCCAGAAGGTCAGGACGCGGCAACGGATCGCTTTACTGGCATCGCCGGAAACCTGCCAGTCTATCTGATGTGGCTTGCCATCGGCATCGTCAGCGGCGGACTGGCAGAAGAAATGTTCTTCCGCGGCTATCTCATCACGCGGCTGCAGACAGCCTTCAAAGGCCTGCCTCTGGCACCTGTTCTGGCTGTCTTCATCGCAGGGCTGATCTTCGGATATGGTCATTTCTATTATCAGGGCCTCAGCGGATGGATCACGACGGGCATGATCGGGGCCGTCATCGGCGGCCTGTTCCTGCTTTACAAGCGAAACCTCTGGCCCCTGATCATCGCCCACGCCTGTGTTGACGCGCTCGGCATCACCGGCATGTACATGGGATGGGATATCTAGCCGCGCGTGGAGCGGCCCGAGCGGACTATTTCACCACCTCGAACTCGTCCCCGAACCAGAGGGGGGAGTTGGCGAGGTCGATGAACTTCTTCTCGTCCTCCAGGAGTTCCCTGCCGGCTTTCGCCGCCGCCTCGCTGGTATTGGCGGCCATCGCCTCTTCGCTTTCGAACCAGAGTTCGGCGACGCCGTCATAGGAAGGCGGCCCGCCGCGGCTGGCCTGCATACCCGCATTCATTTCATCGTACGCCGTATGGTTCTGGACATAGCGGAGGATGCCGAGCACCTCCGCATGCTTGGCCACTAGCGGGGCGTGGGTCTCCCGCCAGTAGGTCTGGAACTCCTCCCGCGTGAGATGCGGTAGGCGCCGCAGACAGAAAGTCAGCTTGATCACAGCAGGTCTCCACCGGCTGCGGCGGCGCTGGTGCCGTCTTTCTTGTAGGCGCGGATCACATTCTTGCCGGTGATCCACTTGTGCACTTCATCCGGCCCGTCAACGAGGCGCTGGGAGCGGATGTGGGTGTACCAGGCGGCCAGCGGCGTATCGAGCGAATAGCCGAGCGCGCCGTGCAGCTGGATCGCGGTGTCCACCACCTTGTGCACCATATTGGCGAGGAACACTTTCGCAATGCCATTCTCCTGGCGGATGTCCATACCGTTCTCGGCCTTGTAGGCGATGTGCATCAGCATCAAGCGCGCGATGTAGAGCTGGCTGGCACATTCGGCCAGCATGAACTGGACGCCCTGACGGTCTTCCAGCTTCTTGCCGAAAGTCTCGCGGCTGGTGACATGTTCCGTCGCCAGATCAAGTGCGCGCTGAGCCATGGCGACATTGTGCATGCCGTGACGCAGGCGCCCATAAGCAAGCCGGTGCTGGCCCATGGCGAACCCCTGCCCTTCGCCGCCGAGCAGGTTCTCTTCCGGCACGACGAGATTCTCGATCTTCACCTCGGCATGGCCACCGCCCATTTCGGCATAGTGCGGCCCGTGGACCGCCATGGTGGGGATATCGCGAATGATGTTGTAGCCGGGGTTCGGCAGCTCCACGATGAAGGTGGAATATTGCTGGTGGCGCGGCGCTTCCGGATTGGTCTTGGCCATGACGACTGCGATGTCGGCAGCGGTGGCGGCGGAGGAGAACCATTTCTCACCGTTGAGGACGTAGTTGCCCTTGCCGTCTTTCACGGCGGTCGTCTTCATGCCGGTGGCGTCGGCGCCCGCGGCCTTCTCCGTCATGGAATAGCAGATCCGCTTCTCGCCATTGATCAGCGGCTTCAGGTATTTCTCTTTCTGGAAGTCTGTGCCGTGTGCCAGCAGCGTCAGCATGGTGGCATCGTCCGGACCCTGGGAGTTCATGGAGAGCGCGCCGAGATGGCTCTGCCCGAGTTCCATCTGGACCAGTGCGTTGGCGAGCGGCCCGAGGCCCATACCGCCATGCTCGACCGGGAAGAAGGGTAGCCACAGACCCTTCGCGCGGGCCTTGGCGCGCAGCTCGGCCAGCACTTCCTTGTAGGGCTTGCCCGCCGCCATCGCCTTCTCGGCGGGGATGCATTCTTCCTGCACCCATTTGCGCACGCGCTCGCGTACTTCTTTCGCCTCTTCCGGTATCGTGAAATCAATCGCCATGTTTCGCTCCCTTGTCTTTTGACGGGGAGGCTAGTGCGGAACGACGCGCCCGCAAGCCTGACTTCGCGTCAGACCCTTTTGAACGTGCCCCTTCTTTCCAGGCACGATCGTGCTTACCTTTGCACCATGACCCATGATCCATCCGGCCATCATGATCACGAACATTCCGGCGGTCACTGCCACCACGACCATGCGGCAGAGCCGGACAAGCCCGACAGCGCCTATGACCATATCCCGCCCGGCTATACCGGCACGGTGTGGACCTGCCCGATGCACCCGCAGGTGCGCGAAACCTCCAACACAGGCTGCCCGATCTGCGGCATGGCGCTGGAAGCTGAAACAGCCACAGCAGAAGAGGACACGTCCGAACTGGATGACATGACAAGGCGTTTCTGGGTCGGTGTCGTCCTGTCCGTGCCATTGCTGGTGCTGACAATGGGCGAGATGATCCCCGGCATCTCCCTGCCCGGCTTCACGAAGATGCCTGCCTTCAACTGGGTGCAGGCCATGCTGGCAACGCCGGTCGTCGCCTGGTGCGGCTGGCCCTTCTTCGTGCGCGGCTGGCGCTCCGTCGTGAAGCGCATCCCGAACATGTTCACCCTGATCGCGCTCGGCACGGGCGTCGCCTATTTCTATTCGCTGGCCGCGACTGTGGCACCCGGCATCTTCCCCGACACCCTGCGCGGGCATGACGGGCGGGTTCCGGTCTATTTCGAGTCTGCCGCCGTCATCACCACGCTGGTTCTGCTGGGCCAGGTGCTGGAGTTGCGGGCGCGGCGGGCAACCTCGGGGGCGATCCGCGCGCTGCTGCAACTGACCCCGCCAACCGCCCGCATCGTGCGCGAGGATGGCAGCGAAGAAGACATTGCGCTTGAAAATGTAAAAACCGGCGACCGCTTGCGCGTGCGCCCCGGCGAGAGCGTGCCCGTCGATGGCGAAATCCTCGAAGGCAGCTCCAGCGTGGATGAGTCCATGGTGACCGGCGAACCTGTACCGGTGGAAAAGAGCACGGGCGACAAGGTGACCGGCGGTACCGTCAATCAGACCGGCGCCTTCGTCTTGGAAGCCACTCATGTCGGCGACGAGACGCTGCTGTCGCGTATCGTGAAAATGGTGGCAGAGGCCCAGCGTTCCCGCGCGCCGATCCAGGGACTGGCCGATACCGTGTCGGGATACTTCGTGCCGGCGGTCGTGCTGATCGCGGTGGCCACCTTCGTCATCTGGCTGGCGGTGGGACCGGAGCCGCGCTTCGCCCACGCCCTCGTCAATGCCGTTGCGGTGCTGATCATCGCCTGCCCCTGTGCGCTAGGCCTCGCCACCCCGATGTCGATCATGGTCGCCACCGGCAAGGGCGCGCAGGCGGGCGTGCTGATCCGCAATGCCGATGCGCTGGAGACGATGGAAAAGGTCGACACGATCGTAGTCGACAAGACTGGTACGCTGACCGAGGGCCATCCGGAACTCGTCACCGTGGAATCGGCGGAGGAATTTTCCGAAGACGACCTGCTCAAGCTGGCCGCCGGAGTCGAGACCTCCTCCGAACACCCCCTCGCCGCCGCCATCGTGCGGGGCACGGAAAAGCGGGACCTGAAGCCCGGCAAGGCGTCCGGTTTCCGGTCGACGACCGGCGAAGGCGCCGAAGCGGAAGTGGACGGCCGGAAGGTCGCCGTCGGCAATGCAAAGCTGATGCAGCGCATCGGTGCCTTCGACGAGGCACTCGCCAGCAAGGCCGATGACTATCGCACCAAAGGCCAGACCGTCATGTTCGTCGCCGTGGATGGCAAGCCCGCAGGCCTGGTCGGCGTCGCTGACCCGATCAAGGCGACGACACAGGAGGCCATCGACCGTCTGCATTCTGAAGGCCTCCGCGTCGTCATGCTGACCGGGGACAATGAAACCACCGCCCGCGCGGTGGCCAAGACGCTCGGCATCGACGAGGTGCAGGCCGACGTCTCCCCGGAAGACAAGAAGGACGTGGTCGCAAAACTTCAGGCGGATGGTGCGGTAGTGGCCATGGCGGGCGACGGCATCAATGACGCCCCGGCTCTCGCCCTGGCCAATGTCGGCATCGCCATGGGTACCGGAACGGACGTCGCCATGGAAAGCGCGGGCGTCACCCTGGTGAAGGGCGACCTGATGGGCGCCGCAAAGGCCCGCGAACTCAGCCGCGCGACGATGCGGAACATCCGCCAGAACCTGTTCTTCGCCTTTGTCTACAACTCGCTCGGCGTGCCGGTGGCGGCAGGTATCCTCTACCCCTTCTTCGGCCTGCTGCTGAGCCCGATGATCGCCGCAGCGGCGATGAGCCTGTCTTCAGTTTCCGTCATAAGCAACGCATTGCGTCTCCGTGCGTTGAAGCTTTGAACAGCGCGGTCAATTCCGCGGGAAATTCGAATGCGTGAAGACCAATACGAGCAAGGGTCGCTGACCCTTTCAGGAACGGTGGCCATGGGCACTGGCGTCATGATTGGCGCCGGCATCTTTGCGCTGACAGGACAGGTCGCCGAACTCGCTGGGAGCCTCTTTCCGCTGGCCTTCCTCGCGGCAGCGATCGTGAGCGGCTTCAGCGCCTATTCCTACATCAAGGTGTCGAACAAGTATCCGAGCGCGGGCGGCATCGCCATGATCCTGAAGCGCGCCTATGGACCGTCGACTGTGACAGGCGGTGCGGCCCTGCTGATGGCCTTTTCCATGATCATCAATGAGAGTCTCGTCGCCCGGACCTTCGGCACTTACACCTTGCAGCTTTTCGGCATCGAAGGCGGCATGCTGGTGCCGTTGCTGGCCGTTGGCCTGATCATTCTCGCCTTTGTAATCAACATTGCCGGAAATCAGCTTATCGACCGCATCTCTCAGATTACAGCAATCCTGAAGATAGGCGGAATACTGATCTTCGCCCTGGTGGCGCTCTGGGCAGCCGGCTTCAGCTTTCAGCCCGCAGAAAAGGATCTCGTAAGCGACACTTCACCCGGCGGCTTCCTGGCCGGTGTGGCCCTGGCCATCCTTGCCTTCAAGGGCTTCACGACCATCACCAATAGCGGCGACGAGGTGAAAGACCCGAAACGGAATGTCGGGCGGGCGATCATGATCTCGCTGGCCATCTGTACATTTGTCTATCTGCTGGTCTGTTTTGCAGTGGGGTCCACGCTGTCGATCCCGGAAATCATTTCAGCGAAAGACTATGCACTGGCTGAAGCCGCCCGGCCTGCACTCGGCAATTACGGGCTGTGGTTCACCGTGGCGATCGCGATAATCGCGACCGCTTCCGGCCTGCTTGCCAGTCTTTTTGCGGTGTCACGCATGCTGGCCATGCTGACCGATATGAGCCTCATCCCGCATGAACATTTCGGTATGCCCGGAACTGTCCAGCGCCACACGCTCGTTTACACTGTGGTCGCTGCCGCACTTCTTGCTGCCTTGTTCGATCTCAGCCGGATCGCGTCTCTCGGGGCAATCTTCTACCTTGTGATGGACATTATCATTCACTGGGGTGTGTTCCGGCACCTCAGAAAGGATGTTGGTGCAACGCCGCTTGTGTTGATCACGGCCATGGTGCTGGATGCCCTGGCGCTCGCCGCATTTCTTGTTCTGAAATGGCATGCTGATCCGGCCATTGTCCTGATCGCTGCATCGGGCATCCTGATTGTCTTTGCCTTCGAACGCTTTTTCCTGAAAGTGTGGCGGAGCGAATAGAAGCCGAAATACGTCGGGCTTTCCATACGCAATTCCGTTCACTGTGTTCAGGAACGCGCAGCCTGATCGTAATCGACCTGCATCAGGTAGAGCCCGTCTGCAGGGGCGATAGGGCCACATTGCGTGCGGTCGGCGGCGGCGAGGATATCGGCTATCCAGCTGACCGGTTGCTTGCCCCGGCCGACATCGACAAGGCTGCCGACCATGGAGCGGACCTGCCGGTGGATAAAGCTCTGCGCCCGGCAGGTAACGATGACGCGCTCACCTTCCCGCCAGACCCTGATCTCGTTCAGCGTCTTTACGGGCGTCAGCGCCTGGCAGTCTGTATCGCGGAAGGTGGTAAAGTCATGCGTGCCGACCAGCGCCTGTGCGGCCTCGTGCATCTTCTCTGCACTGAGTTTTGACGGCACCCGCCAAGCAAGCCCCCGGTCCAGCGCGAGGTCTGCCCGCCGGTTGATGATCACATAGCGATAATGCCGCTGGGTCGCATTGAAGCGTGCGTGAAAGTCTTCGCTGACTTCCTCCGCCTTCAGCACCGCAATCGGGTGCGGGCGAAGATGGAAGTTCATCGCATCGGCAACCTTGCGGCCCCGGTCGATCTGAAGGTCCATATGCGCGACCTGGCCGGTCGCGTGCACACCGCTGTCAGTACGGCCCGCGCCGAACACCTCGACGGGAGCGCCATCCAGTTGCGCAGCCGCCGCCTCCAGCGTGCCCTGGACCGTCGGCACATCCGGCAGCTTTTGCCAGCCCTGGAAGGGGCCGCCATGGTATTCGATGAGGAGTCTGTAGCGGGGCATCGGCCCCGCCCCTAGCCGAAGGCAGCCGGATACGTCAATTCGCCCGATTCCGGTGCGCCCGGATTGATGGCGTGCGCCATGAAGGCCGGACCCGACCAGGGCGCGACAAACGGCTTGGCCAGATCGGCCGAAAATCCAAGCTTCGTATAGAATTCCGGATGCCCGAGCACGAAGACCAGACTCTCGCCCCGCCCGGCCATGACCAGCAGGCCCATGCGGACAAGTGAACTGCCGATTCCCCGTCCCTGCAGTTCCGGGAGCACGCTCATCGGCCCCAACCCGACAGCAGACGGCTTTCCACCTATGAGGATACGAAAAAACTCAATATGGCCGACCAGTTCATCCCCCCTGTGTGTGACAAGCGACAGGAGAGAGTCGTGATCCGCATGCAGGTGCCGCACAATGGAGGCCTCTTCGGTGCCACCGAAGGCCAGTGTGTTGAGGGCGGCGACTTTATCAAGATCTTCAGGCTTCAGCCGGCGGATCCAGGTTTTGTTCATTTGGTGGCCGTTCTGGTCGCAACAACAAGGCATGGGGACCCTGCTGGGCCCTCATACCCCTTTAGATATTACCAATCTGGCGTCCGGCACTGACCCCCCAGCACTTGCTGCACCCTAGGCTAGAACTGGTGAAGTTGCAACAGTTCTAAACACACGCAGAAATTACATTTGCTCAGACAAGCATCGTGTCCGGAGGGATCGGCTGGCCATTCAGGAAGACATCCGAGTCGAGCGGCTTTCCGCCCGGTTTCTGCAGGCGCGTCAGGCGCACGGCGCTGCCGTCCCCGCAAGCGACCAGCAGATTGTCGTCCAGCACCATGCCCGCAGGCGCGGACGTTTCGCGGCCTGAAAGCCGGGAATTGAGCAGCTTCAGACGCACTGGCGTTGCGCTGCCCGGCGGGGTCCATTCGCACCACGCGCCCGGGAACGGTGACAGCCCCCGGATCTGGCAGTCCACCTCACGCGCCGGGCGGGTCCAGTCGACCTTCTGATCTGACGGGCCCAGCTTGTGGGCATATGTGATCCCTTCTTCCGGCTGTGGCCGGGGCGTCAGGCTGCCATCGGCCAGGCCGGCCAGCGCGTAAGGGGCAAGCTCTGCGGCGAGGTCCGCCAGCCGGTCATGCACGCTGCCGGCGGTGTCTTCGGTGGTGATCGGTGTGCGGCGCGAGGCGAGCACCGGACCGGTATCAAGCCCGGCATCCATCAGCATGGCATCGACGCCGGTTTCCGTGTCGCCCGCCATGATGGCGCGCTGGATCGGCGCGGCGCCCCGCCAGCGCGGCAGGATCGAGGCGTGCATGTTGAGGCAGCCAAGGCGCGGGGCATCGAGGATCGCCTGCGGCAGGATCAGGCCATAGGCAACGACCACGGCGGCATCGAGGCCGAGCACAGCGAATGCTTCCTGCTCCGGCTCTTTCTTCAGACTTTTCGGTGTGCGGACTTCCAGCCCCCGCGATTCGGCAAAAGCGTGGACAGCCGTTGGCGTCAGCTTCCTGCCACGGCCGGCGGGGCGCGGGGGCTGGGAATAGACGCAGGCAATGTCGTGCCCAGCCGCGATCAGCGCTTTCAGCACGCCAACGGCAATATCAGGGCTTCCCATAAAGGCGATGCGGAGCGGGTTGGTCATGGGCGCGGACTTATCGGCTAATCAAGGGCTTGCAAAGCGGCAGGCTGCCGCCGGTGTCAGGCGCCGCCATTTGGCGCGACTTCGAGCACGACCTTGCCAGCGCCCTTGCCGGAAAGGGCGAAGACCATGGCCTCGCCGAACTGGCTGAACGGGTAGACCTTGCCGACAGGTGGACGGATCTTTCCGTCAGCTGCCCAGCCCGCAATTTCCTGCAGGGCAGCAATCGCCTGAGGCAGCTCATATTCGAGATGCTGGCGGACATCGACGCCCATCAGGGCCGCGCCCTTCATCAGCGTGAGGTTCGACGGCAGCGCCGGGATCGGACCGCCGACAAAGCCCACCACCATGTGCCGTCCGCGCCAACGCAGTGACCGGAAGGCAGGTTCAAAGAGCGGGCCGCAGACAGGATCAAAGACCACGTCCGGTCCCTTGCCGCCAGTCAGCGCCTTCAGCCGGTCGCGCCAGCCTTCGGGCTCTGTGTCGATGACATCGTCGGCGCCATGCGCCAGCGCGAAGGCACGCTTCTCTTCCGTAGAGGCCGCGGCAATGACGCGGGCGCCGAGCGCCTTGGCGACCTGGGTCGCTGCAGACCCGACACCGCCTGCCGCGCCGAAGACGAGCACCGTCTCACCTGCTGCCAAAGCGGCGCGATCCTTCAGGCCATGCTGGGCTGTCAGGTAATTGAGGGGCAGACTGGCCGCTTCGACGAAACCGATCGTCTGCGGAAGCTTGATGACCATGGCTGCCGGCGCGAGCGCATATTCTGCAAAGCCGTTCGCCGTCATTGTCATGACCCGGTCGCCCACGGAGATCCCGGTGACGCCGTCTCCGACCGCTTCGACGATGCCAGAGACCTCTCGGCCCGGCGTGTGCGGCAGCGGTGGTTTGACCTGGTAGCGCCCCAACGCAACCAGCGCATCGACATAGCCGACGCCGCACGCAGCCACGCGGATCAGTACCTGGCCTTTTTCCGGCGCAGGTGTTTCGACGGCCTTGAACTGGTAGCTTTCGAGCGACTCGAGCGTCTCGGCGACAACGGCTTTCACGGTGGGATCCTCACAAGGCTGGGCGTCCTGCGCTGATCCGGGCGATCAGGCGGCGTCTTCGCGGATTTTACGCTTGGTTGCCTTCTTCACCTTGTCGATCGCGCGCTGGCGCTTGAGGCGCGACAGATAGTCGATGAACAGCGTGCCTTCGAGATGGTCCATCTCGTGCTGGATGCAGACCGCGTAGAGATCCTCGGCCCATTCCTCGATCTTGAAGCCATCATAATCGAGATAGCGGATGAGGCATTTGGAGGGACGTTCGACCTCGTCGAAAATGTCCGGCACAGAGAGGCAACCCTCTTCATAGGGCTGGGTTTCTTCCACGGTCTCGACGATTTCCGGGTTCACGAAATAGCGCGGCTGAGGCTCCTCGCCTTCCTTGGCGAGGTCCATCACGATAACGCGCAGCGGCACGCCGATCTGGATCGCGGCAAGGCCAATGCCCGGCGCGTCGTACATGGTTTCCAGCATGTCATCCATGAGCGCGCGGATCTCGTCGGTGACGCCGCCCTCAACGGGCTTTGACACCTCTTTGAGGCGCGGATCAGGAACAGTGAGGATTTCGCGAATAGCCATGATTTTCAGATAGGCGCGCGCCCCCGCCCGGTCAACGGCCTGCCATCATTCCGCTGCTGGCAGGCGTTTCGGGTCTCCGAAGTCCAATTGGCCGCTTTCCAGCGTGTTTGCGCGGGATTCGATGGGCTTCGGCTCTGCCGGGGCCTTGTTCGGCGGGGCGATCTTCATGTCCTCGAACTTGCGCAATGTCGGCAGCACGCGCTTGTCGAAAGAGCCCATCATGGAATTGAAATGGTCGACCGAGCCGTTCAGCGATTTGCCGAGCTTTTCGATATGACCCAGCATCACGCCCATGCGGGTGTAGAGGTCTGCACCGAGATGCGCGGCCTCCATGGCGTTCTCGTTCATCTGGTGCTGGCGCCAGAGATGGGCCACCGTGCGCGCGAGCGCGATCAGCGTCGTCGGCGTGGTCACGATCACGGACCGGCTCATCGCCTTCTCGATCAGGTCAGGAGAATGTTCCAGCGCGGCAGCGAAGAAATTCTCCCCCGGAATGAACATGGCGATGTAGTCGAACCGGTTGCCGAGATTTGACTGATAGTCCTTGGAAGCGAGCGTATTCACGTGGCGCTGGACGCTGGCCGCATGAGCCTTCAGGTGCGCGGCGCGTTCGGCCGGGTCCTCAGCATTTACCGCCGCCATGTACGAGGCCAGCGAGACCTTGGAATCGACCACGATCTGCCGTTCGCCCGGCAGGTGGATCACCGCGTCCGGGCGTTGACGGCCCGCTTCGGTATCGTCGTGCACCTGCTCAGAAAAGTCGCAATGCGCCGAAAGGCCCGCCTGCTCCATCACATTGCGGAGCGTCATCTCCCCCCAGCGCCCGCCACCTTTCGGGGCCGTCAGCGCGCTGACCAGCTTGCCTGTTTCCGTCGTGTTCAGCTTCAGGCTCTCATGGATCGCCTTCACCTGTTCCTGGATGGCCGACTTGTCCTCGGTGCGGACTTTCTCGATCTCGTCCACGCGTTTCTTGAAGGCGTCGAAATTCTCGCCGATGGGCTTGATCAGCTCCTTCAGCTGGCCCTGCGCGCCTTCCTTGTGCTTCTCGAACGTCTCGTTCGCGAGCTGCAGGAACTGGGCATTGGCCTGCCGCAGCACGCCCTGCGCCATGTCGGCAAATTTCTTCTCGTCCTCGGCGCTGCGGGCCCTGGCCTCGGCCAGCGCGATCTCGGCTTCGCGGGCGACCGATTCCAGTGTCTGAGCGCGCTGCAACGCCGCTTCGCGCTCATCGGTGGCGCGCTCCAGGTCCAGAGTCAGCCGCTCGGCCTTCTGCTGCGCCGTGCTGAGCTGCATCCACGCGATTACGCCTGCCCCGAGGGCGAGGAAGAAGAGGATCAGGTGGGCAAGATCAAAATTCTGCCCGGCAATGGTGACGATCGGTTCCATTCAGCCTCTCTGGCATGATTCCAGAGGAACATATACGGAACGAATGTAGCTGTCGACTAAAACGGCAGTTTGAAGCCCGGCATCATGCCGCCGAAGCCGGCAGTGGCTTCCTTCATGGCCGCTTCCATCGCCTCGTCGAGGCGGCGGCGGGCGTCGGCATGGGCGGCCTTGATCAGGTCTTCAAGGATTTCCGGCTCGTCGCCCATCAGGCTCGGATCAATGCTGAGGGAGACGAGCTCCCCCTTGCCGCGCAGGCGCACTTTCACAAGGCCTGCCCCGGCCACGCCATCAGCTTCGGTCGACTCGATCTTGGCCTGCACTTCCTGCATCTTGCCCTGCATCTGCTGGGCCTGCTGCATGATCTTGGCGAGGTCTTTCATTGTCGGGTCCTTCAGGCTTGGCGGCGTGAGTTCAGGTCTATGACGTTTTCGGCATCGGCGGGGATGTCAGGGCTTGCCCGGTCCTCGTCGACAACATCCACAATGGTGGCGCCCGGCAGGCTGTTCAAGGCCGCCGCAATGATCGGATGTGCTGCCGCCGCCGCGAAGCGTTCTTCCTTGGTGCGGATCTCAGCGGCGCGCACGGTTTCCGCTCCGCCGCGGATCTGCTCCACAACCCAGTCATCGCCCGTCTGGCGTTCAAGGAAGCTCTTCAGCCGGGCCAGCACGTCGGGCGGTGCGGCGGCTTCCAGCTCGCAGGTGAAGTGGCCATACCGGATCGGGCCGGGCTTGATATAGCGCTCCATCTCGACCTGGAGATTGATCTCCCTGAGGGCGGTCAGATGCGCGAGGATGCTGTCAAAGTTGTCCAGCCCGCCGGCATCGGGCGGGGCCTCAGCCTGTGCTTCAGGCTTTCCCGGCGAAGCTTTGCCCTCCGCGATCATGCGGGCCGCTTCTTCCGGGGACGGAAGACCGGCGGAGGCGACAAGGCGCAGGATCACCATGTTGAGCGCTGTGGCCGGGTCCGGCGCGACCTGCAGCACATTATAACCGGAGAGCAGGATCTGCCAGGTGCGGGACGCTTCGGCCGGCGTCAGGCGCTGGGCCATGGCACGGGTGCGTTCCACCCAGTCGGCCGGGCCGCCAGGCTGGTAGTCGTCTCCCGTCGCCTGCGCGATGGAAATGTCGGCAGCGATTTCGAGCAGGTCTTTCAGGACGACCGCCGGGTCTGCCCCGCCGCGCACCTGATCCTGCACTTCTTCCAGCGCGGCCTTCGCCTCGCCTGCGATGGCTTTCTCGAAGGCATCCATCAGGCGGCCCCGGTCGCCGAGCCCCAGCATATCCCGGACGGCTGCGCCGGTAACAGCCTCCCCATCCATCGTCTGCACAATGGCCTGATCGAGAATAGAGAGCCCGTCCCGGACCGAGCCTTCGGCGGCCCGCGCGATCAGGGCGAGGCCCTCTTCGGAAACGGTTGCGCCCTCGTTCTTTGCGATACGCCCCAGATGCATCGCCAGCGCCGCCGGCTCCAGCCGCTTCAGGTCAAACCGCTGGCAGCGGGAGAGGACCGTGACCGGCACCTTGCGGATCTCGGTGGTCGCGAAAATGAACTTCACATGCGGCGGCGGCTCTTCCAGCGTCTTCAGCAGCGCGTTGAAGCTGGCGTTCGACAGCATGTGCACTTCGTCAATGATGTAGACTTTGTACTTGGCAGAGACCGGTGCGTAGCGGGCGCCGTCCAGCAGGTCTCGCATATCGGCGACACCGGTGCGGCTGGCGGCGTCCAGCTCCAGCACGTCCGGATGGCGCGAGGCCATGATCGCCTCGCAATGCTCGCCCAGCGGTTTCAGGTTCACCGAGGGGCCGTCATGGTCGGCGGAGGTGTAGTTCAGCGCGCGCGCCAGCAGGCGGGCGGTGGTCGTCTTGCCGATGCCGCGCACGCCGGTCAGCATGAAGGCATGGGCGATCCGGCCGGTCTCGAACGCGTTGCGGAGCGTGCGGACCATCGCCTCCTGGCCGATCAGGTCCTCGAAGGTGCGGGGCCGGTATTTCCGGGCGAGCACTTCATAGGCGCCGGGCTTTGCCGGGGCCTCGTCTTCCCCGAACATGGAGAAGGTCGCGTCATCGCGCTCGGTATCGGAATCGATCTCGCTCATTGGCCGGGACCTTAGCCCCTGCCGGGGTCCGGGCCAATGGGGCGGATGACTCGCCTTATCCCTCCAGCAGCTTCTCGCGGATGGTGTCCTGCTGGGCGGGTGTCACACCGAGGGTTTCGGTGAGGTAGGCATCGACGGAGCCGACTTCGCCGATGATCGTTGCCATGGCGGTTTCGAGATAGGGTAGCCGCACGCCGATGAAGGGGCGGAAGACTTCCGGCTCGTAATTCTTGCCGATATGCGCGTTGAACATGGTCGCGATCTCGCCGAGACGCCCGTCCACATCCACGGCCACATTGGTGAGGATGTAGTCGGCGTGGATGTCCTCCTGCGAGACGCCCAGCACATGATGGGTCAGCGCGCAGAGAATGCCGGTGCGGTCCTTGCCCGCAGCGCAGTTCACGAGGCCTGCTTCATCGTCTTTCAGTTCCGCCAGATGGCCGAACCAGGTGGCGAACAGCTCCCGGTGGTGCGCCTTGAACGGGGCAACGCGGTAATAGTCGGTCATCCAGGCTTCGGCCTTTTCGGCGTCGGCCTCGACTTTTGTCAGGAACTGGTGGTGCGGCGCTTCATGCTCGCGGCCGCCATCATGGGTGATGGTCATCGGGGCGGACCATTTGCCCGGCTGGCGCTCACGCTCGTCGGGGCGGCGCAAATCTGCCTGCACGGCGATCCGTTTCTGCCGTATCTGCTGCAGATCGCCATGCGTGGCCTCGGCGTAATGACCGGAGCGGAACAGCCGCCCGGGCTTTACACGGCCCCCATGACGCGAGGCATAGCCCCCGAAATCCCGGAAATTGCGAACGCCTTCAAGCGGCAGGATACGATCTTTCATAGTCAGGCAGCTAGCGCGGCCTCTCGTGCTCGTCTACCCTGACCTTATGACAAGTCCCTCATGGTGGGGGCGGGGAACCGGATGCCTTCGCCGGGCGTTCTGACCCCAATAACAATAATGCCAGGAGTTCTTTATGGCCCGTATTCGTTCAATGATTGCTGCTGCCTGCCTTGCAGTCGGGACCGTATCCGTCACCGCCTGCTCTTCCCTGCCCGACGAGATTGACCGCGCTGAAATCGATGCTGACAGCCGCCAGGCGCTGAACCAGCTTTATGCCAAGAACCCGGCCGCCAAGGCCATCGGCCAAAAGGCCCGGGCCGTGCTGGTATTCCCGTCCATCGTGAAAGCCGGTCTCGGCATCGGCGGCGCCTATGGCGAAGGTGAAATGCGCCAGGGCGGCGCGGTCACCGGCTACTACTCGACCTTCACAGGCTCGTGGGGCCTGCAGGCCGGCGCCCAGCAGTATGGCTATGCCGTGTTCCTGATGAATGACGACGCTGTCCAGTATGTGCGCGAATCCGATGGCTGGGAAATCGGCGTCGGCCCGACCGTGGTGCTGGTGAACGCCGGTGTTGCGCAGAACCTGTCGACGACCTCGCTGCAGGAAGATGCCTACGCCTTCATCTTCGACCAGAAGGGCCTGATGGCCGGCATCAGCATCGAAGGCACGAAGATCAACAAGCTGCAATAGGCGCCTCAACGCCAGTACAAAGACGCCCGCAAGCCCTACCGGTGTGGCGGGCGTCTTTATCTTTCGGCAGGGCTTGCCGGAACGGGAATTCGCCCTGATTGTCCTCCTTTCTCACTATATTCGAGAAAGGGGACAAGATGATTCCGGAATGGGTGCTACGGTGGGTCGCCCTCAGCCTGCTTGCGTTCATCACATTTATCTTTCTGGTGCTCGGCGCTGCCGTACTCAGCGGACTGACAAACGAGCTGTTTCTCGGCTTCCTCAACATGACCTGGCCACCCGCAGACAGTGCGTCAGAATTCGAAATCGAATCCCGCCGGGAGCTGTCGTTCTCCATTCTGAATTATGGCATCACGGCCCTCGGCACCGCCTGGGTGGCGTCCTTTGCCTATCTCGTTGTAATGCGGAACCAGCAGAAACAGGCGGAGCAACAGCTGAGCCTGGAGCGCCTGAGACTGACCACCGAACTGGATGAACAGATCCTCGAGGTTCTGGCTTCCGAAGCGGTGGTCGATTTTGACACAGACGGCAACATGAAGCGTATCCGGCTGGTCAGCGTGCTGGACCGGAATACCGAATGGCGCCCGACAACCGAACGCGACTGGCGATACCGCGAAGGAGAGCGCACAGTCCCCTTCGTGCAATCCTCAAGCGTGGTCGGCCCAGACGCAGAGGTCGGACTGACGGCCCTGCATCATTATCTGGCGTGGGTTCGTCGCATCGCCAGAGCGAATGAGACCGGCGTTCTTACGGAACAGGATGTGCTGTTGTTCTGGCGCTGGATCATTATCGCCTGCTACCGCAACCGTTACACATTCCTGTGCGATATCTTCTACAAGGACGACATGCAGGATCTTGTCCGGCTGGCCGACCAGATCGTGCTGACAGGCCAGAACCATGGCAGCGGCCGGGATTTTGTCAAATACCTGCGAGGTATCGGCGACCCGGCAATGATCGCCCTTCTGTCGGAAGAAGCCCGGGCGATCATCGCCGCGCTGGAGGAAACCCCAGCCACGGCCTAGATCAACCGTCTCGGTCCCCTCAGCGGAATGGCGGTTCGTCGAAGCTGCGGAGTTTGCGGCTGTGAAGCTTGGCGCCCTTGTCTGCCGCGAGGCGTTCCAGCGTCTCGATGCCAATGCGGATGTGCTCGCCGATGGCCCGCTCATAGAAGCGGTTGGCAGCGCCGGGCAGCTTGATCTCACCATGCAGCGGCTTGTCCGAGACGCAGAGCAGCGTGCCATAGGGCACGCGCAGGCGGTAGCCGTTGGCGGCGATCGTGGCGCTCTCCATCTCGATGGCGATGGCGCGGGACTTGTTGAATCGCGGGGCCGAGGCCGAAAACCGCAGCTCCCAGTTGCGGTCGTCCGTGGTCACCACAGTGCCTGTGCGCAGGCGCTTCTTGAGCTCGTCTCCGCTCTCGCCAGTCACATGGGCGGCAGATTCCTGCAGCGCAATCTGGACCTCGGCGAGGGCCGGGATCGGGATCTCCGGCGGCAGGACGGAGTCCAGCACATGGTCTTCCCGCAGATAGGCGTGCGCCAGGACATAGTCGCCAATGGCCTGCGAATGGCGCAGCCCCCCGCAATGACCAACCATGACCCAGCATTGCGGACGGATGACCGCCAGATGATCCGTGATTGTCTTCGCATTGGCCGGGCCGACACCAATATTGACCAGAGTGATGCCGGTATTGCCCGGCGCGCGCAGGTGATAGGCCGGCATCTGTGACCGGCGCCAGGGCGAGGCATCGATCTCGGCGCGGGAGTTTGCCGTCGGCTGTGTAATCTCCAGACCGCCGGGTACGGACAGCGAGGTGTAGCGCGAGCCATTGCCCAGCTGCTCCAGCCCCCAGTCACAGAACGCATCGACATAGCGATGATAGTTCGTAAACAGAATATAGTGTTGAAAATGCTCCACCGGCGTGCCGGTGTAGTGCTGCAGGCGCTTCAGCGAGAAATCCGTGCGCAGCGCATCAAACAGGGCCAGCGGGCGTTCGGTGAAGGGCTCGTAGAGTTCACCGTCGGCCACTTCGTCCCCGATCTCGGCAAGGTCAGGGCTCGGGAAGTGGCGCGCGAGTTCGGCCGGGGAGATTTCCTCAAGGCCGGAGGCCTGCCCCTGCTCCCACACATAGGCGTAAGGCATTTCCGACTGCGAGCGTTCGACGAAGACCTCGATCTCGTAGTACTTCAGCAGCGGGGTTAGCTGCTCCACCAGATAGGGACGGAAAAAGTCCGGCCGGGTGAAGGTGGAGATATAAGTGCCCGGCTCCGAGATGCGGCCATAGGAGCGCGAAATGCGCGGTGCCGGCCCGTCCGGATTGTAGACAATGCGGATCTGCGGATAGCAGAACGCGCCGGATGCGCGCAGCTCCGGGTCGGGCGGCGTGCCTTCTCGCAGGAATGTATTGAGGGCATCGGCTTGCGCCTCGACAGCCTCAGCATAGAGCTTTTCGAGGGCGTCAATGACGGCTTCAGGTGTAGTGAGTTTCGACATGGCGCCATCTGCCCCAGCGGCATGCGCCTGTCAATTCACCTTATTATCATACCTGCCAGCACACTATCCAGCACCAGCGCCCGGCACAGGCGGCTGGTGCGTGTCTGCAACTGGTAGCGGCAGGGTCTTGTCAGCCCGGATGCGGGCGAGCTTGCGGCGGAAACGGGCGACCTGAGCCTCCGGATCGGCCAACGCCTCCTCCAGCGCTACGAACCGGTTCATCAGGCCCATGGCGGGCAGCATGTCATGCGGACCGGAGCGATGTGCGGGATCCTGTGGTTCGGCCGCCCGGCGATTGCGGGCAGCAAGGCGCGCCGCAAGCCGCGACCCCTTCAGTACAGGCGACGGCGATGCCTCCGTCAGCCGGAAGGCCGGCAAGGGAAAGACGAGCTGAACCGGCGGCGCGGCAGGCGGACGCTTGCCGGACATATCGCGCGGTGGTGCCTGCCGAAATTCCTGCAGGGGTGTCTCCATCGCCACAAGGAACAGGATGCGGCGCACCAGCGTTTCCAGGCGCTTCAGATCCGCATCCACTTTCTGGCACACTGCGCGCGGCAGGAAGGCGCGGATGCCGAGCGGGCCGAGGCCCAGCCCGCTGGCAAGTGCGGCGGCCTGCTGGCCGGCATAAGCCCAGGCAAGCCCGAGAGAGGAAGAGAGACGGACGGGTGAAATCATCATGGCACCACCCTGCGCCTGGCCCCTGCCCCGGGAATTCAGATTCGTTCTGTCCCACAGCAAGCAGCGGGTGGGCCGGGCAGCAGGACGCGCGATAAGGCAGGCGGATCAATCCGGGAGACCTGCTCATGCCATTCCAGATCCTGCCATTGCAGTCGGAAGACTTCGCCGCCTTGTCCACGCTCAGCGATGACGCCCTCGCCAGCCGCCTTGTCCAACGCCAGACGGTGGATAGCCACCCCGGCTATCCCTGCCGCGTCAGCCTAGAAGACGCCCGCCCCGGCGAAACCGTGTTCCTGCTGAACTACACGCATCACGCTGCCGCAACGCCTTTCCGGGCCAGCCATGCAATCTTTGTGCGCGAAGGCGCGGCGACCGCAAGCCTTCCGCAGGGAGAGGTTCCGGATATGATCCGGCAGCGGATCATTTCGCTGCGTGCCTTCGATTCGGACGGCATGATGGTTAATGCCGATATTGCAGATGGATTTGACGTTGCGGCAAGCATCGAAGCCCTCTTCAGGCATCCGTCTACAGATTATATCCACCTCCATTTTGCAAAGCAGGGTTGCTTTGCTGCAAGGGTCGAACGAAGGTGATTTTTGACAGAATTCTGACGGTTCGTCCGGCAGCAGGTAATGGCAGCAGACACTGTACCCAGCGTCATGCGGCGAAGGTTTGGGCATGCGTGCACGAACAGTGGGCGGACCGGATTCCTACAGGCTTCTGGAAGCAGTTAGCTGAAAAAACGCTCTTGAAATGCTGCGCTTGCGAGACGATTGTTGCGGTGCAGCACGCGGCCGCTTCGGGGCTGGCCAACGTCTGCCCGGTGAGTGTGTGTCCGGGTCGGCGTGTTTTGGGGCGATATCGCCGCGTGAGGCAGCTTGAGGGAGGAGTTTCAAAGCCGTTGGGAAGACGGCACCAAACTCTGAAGGACTGAATTCTCATGAAAAAACAAATGCTTGCAGCCGCCGCCCTCGTCGCTGTGGTTCCGTTTGCCGCATCGGCTGAAGTCGTCACGCCGATCTCCGTTGAAATCTCCTACGATCACGACCTGCTGGCCTCCGAGTCTGGCGCCGAGCTCGTGCTCTCCGACATTCGCAGCCAGGCCCGCAGCGCCTGCACCTCTTCCGGCAGCAAGTTCGGCCGCGGCCCGATGGTCGACCGCAGCTGTGCTGACGACGTGATGGCCCAGGCCGCCGTCAAAATCCTCAAGGAACGTGAAGAAATGGGCCTGAAAACGGCCCCGACTTTCGCCCGTCTCGCAACGGTCGAAACCGCCTCTTACGAACAACGCTAGACCATTTCCTCCCGGAATAGCGTTGGAGGGGCGCCCGCGGCCACGGGCGCCCCTCACTGATTCCGCCAACAGGGACCGGAATCCGGACACAAGAAAAGCCCGGCCGGGAAAACCGAGCTTTTCCGACTGGTCCTGACAGCTGGTGGGGGTCTAATTCCAGCGGCCGGGTCTGCGGTACCAACCTTTATTGGTCTTCACCCATTGGTCGGGCACCCAGACAGCGCCTGCGCGCGGAGGTGACCGGTCCCAATGACCGTCGATCCAGACAAAGTCAGTCCCGGTCCAGTTCCAGTAGCCACTGATCCAGACTGACAGGGAAGTCGGACGTGGCGGGATGATCACGGTCCGCGGCGGAGGTGGCGCGGTCGTGATGTAAACGGCTCCCGACGGGGGCGGACCATAGTGCCGATGCGGGCCATAGCCTGCGCAGGCTGTCAGACCGGCGAAGGCAAGCGCGGTAACGGCAGGAAGGATGCGTCTGCTTGCGATGTGTTTGCTTGCCATATCTCACTCTCCTTACATGCCGCGATTATAGGATTGCAGCTCGCCCCAGCTCAATTGGCCGTCATCGTTCGTGTCGGCTTCCAGCCAGGCGTGCTCGCCGAACCGCATGTATTCCTCGCGGCTGACGACGCCGTCGCCATTGCCATCCATCACACGGAAACGCTCGGTCTTGCGAAGGTTTGCCTGCTGGCGCATCAGCGATTGGCGTTCCGGATTGGCGTCGCTATACGGGCCGGGGCCGAACCGTGCCGCGTGGTATTCTTCCAGAGACAGGCCATTCCCGTCAGCGTCCATCTGGCCATACATGTCTGTGTGCCAGTCCTCGAATTCGGCGCGGTTGACACGGGCATCGCCGTCGCGATCGAATTTGCGAATACGGTCCTGCGTGCCGAGATAAAGCCGGTCACGATCCGGATCGCGGATCATGTCGCGGTCGCGATCCCGGTCCTGCAGCTTGTCGCGGCCGGAAGCCGGATCCATGACGCGCAGCCGGTCACGGTCCAGATCGCCTGACATGTTGCCCATGCCGGCGCCCTGCCCGGTTCCGCCTTGTCCGCCACCACCTTGTCCGCCGCCACCCGGACCGCCGCCTTGCGCTGCAGCCAGGCCGGACATCGCAACTGCACCAGCCAGTACAGCCGCCGCGCCTAAAATCTTCAGTTTCAGCATCTTAGTCTCCTCATGCTGAACGCACCGCAAGCATCAGGCTTACGGACCAAGCCCTCCCAGGCAGGGTCTTTTTAGCACGGCTTGCTGACACTTGTCTGACGGGAAATAGGAAATGCGGCGCCTATATTTGCGAGAGAGTTGCAAACGCATGGCACGAAACACGTTTTGTGGTGACACGAACGGATTCCTCATCACGCGCCGGGCTCGTCCACTCTGCAGCCGGGTCAAGCGCTGCAACCGGCATGGTAAGGCCTCCACGGCGAAGAACCGCCACCAGATGTTCCACCGCGTGCCGGAAACTGTAGGCCCGTGTCTCGAAGCGAAAGCCGATATCATCGCACTGCGCCGTCAGTGTGCAGGCCGGATCATAGGTCCAGGAGAGCCGGCACTCGACTGCCCGCCCACCGACGAACAGCGGCACGGTTTCGTACACATGGTCTGCAAACGGCCCGGTTGCCTCACCCGGCGCAGGACCAGGCGGATGCCCTGGGACAGGCAGGAATCGCCGCCATCCCCATTTCGGCGGGGCCTGAGGCGGCGGGACGGTCGCAGGTTTGGCAGGCGGTGATGCGGGCGCATCGGCCGGCGGCGACTGGCTCAGCCAGTAAACCTCCTGCCGCGCAATGGCGCTTTCCAGATGCGGCAACGCCTCATCTGCCAGGCAATCGCCAAAGCCGCCCTGCCCGACTTCGGCGCGGAGGTCATCGAACAGCGCCTGCCGCGCCGCCGGGTCTGCTGCGTCGATTTCGTGAAGGCGGCGGATGACCCAGCCCAGGATGTCGCTACGCACGCTCATCCCGGCCGGCTCTTCCGTCCGTGTCCGGTCTTATTCCGCCGGCACATTGTCCGGCTTGGCGGCAGGGCGCTTGTCGAACTTGGTCCAGACGCCATCTTCGCCGTGCCAGTCACCCTTCGTGGCACCCTTGGAATATTCCGTGGCGCGCTGTTCGAAGAAGTTGGCGTGCTCGACGCCGTTCAGGATCTCGGTCAGCCACGGGATCGGGTGCTTGGTGATACCATAGAGCGGCTCCAGCTTCAGCTGGCCAAGGCGCCAGTCGGCGATGTAGCGGATATAGTTCTTGATGTCGTCGGCCGTCATGCCTTCGACCGGGCCCATTTCGAAGGCGAGCTCGATGAACTTGTCTTCCAGGCTGACCACGGTGCGGCAGCATTCGCGGATGCGCTCGCGCAGTTCGTCATTCATCACACCTGTTTCAGCGCAGAATGTGTGGAACAGCTTGATCATGCCTTCGCAGTGCAGCGACTCATCGCGCACCGACCAGGAAACGATCTGGCCCATGCCCTTCATCTTGTTGAAGCGCGGGAAGTTCATCAGCATCGCGAAGGACGCAAACAGCTGCAGGCCTTCCGTGAACGCACCAAATACGGCCATGGAGACGGCAATGTCTTCATTCGTCTTGGTGTCGAACTGGCCGAGATAGTCGTGCTTGGCGGCCATCTCCTTGTATTCCATAAAGGCGGAGAATTCGCTGTCCGGCATGCCAATGGTTTCGAGCAGCAGGGCGTAGGCCGCGATGTGGATCGTCTCCATGTTGGAAAAGGACGACAGCATCATGGACACTTCCACCGGCTTAAACAGCGGCATGTAGTGTTCCATATAGTTGGCGCCGACCTCGACGTCCGACTGGGTGAAGAAGCGAAAGATCTGCGTCAGCAGGTTACGCTCGGCATCCGACAGCTTGACCGCCCAGTCCTTGCAGTCCTCGCCAAGCGGCACCTCTTCCGGCATCCAGTGGACCTGTTGCTGCTTCTTCCAGAAATCATACGCCCACGGGTAGCGGAACGGCTTGTAAGCGCGGCTCGGGGTGAGCAGTCCGGGAAGCGAAGAATCGGTGGCAGCCATGACGGGCCTCCTTGGCAAGCGAGTCGGTTATAAGGGTAATCAACACCACATATAGTGCTTAAGAAGCGTTAATGGCGCAAGATGCAGCGTGCCGCACGCGACATTAGTCCACAGGCTTGCGCACAGGAAAGGCAAGAATGGCACGATATCCCGCATGCCGAACAGGGAAAATTTTGCGGAAAGAGACTGGGCGGCGGTATCAGGAACAAGTTCAACACAGGCAGTTGAGATGAGTCGGCAACTTTTCACGCTCGCAATCCCCGAAACCAGCTCCGGCGCACGGGCCTGGATGGACCGGGTGCGCGCTGAATACGACCGGGATTTCGCGAACCGGGTCGCGCCCCACTTCACACTTGTCTTCGGGGACGATTCTGTTCCGGAAGCAGACTATCTGCAGCAGGTCCAGACGATCGCCCGGGCGACTGCCCCCTTCCCGTTCGCCTGCAGGCGCGCTGTCATCGGCACGGACCATCAGGATGATACCGGCTACGCTTTTCTGGCTCCCGACACAGGCAACAGCGAGATTCTGAAACTGCGGCGCGATCTGCACACCGGCCCCTTTTCGGGCCTGCTGCGCCCCGACATTCCTTATGTCCCGCACATCACGGTCGGCCGGTTTGCCAGCGTTGAAACCGCCAGGCAGATCTGCGATTCACTGAATGCATCCAGCATTGACGTGTCAGGCAGGATCACCTCCCTCACGATTGTCGCCAAGGATACGCATGGCTCGATTCAGGAGATTCAGGTCATCCCTCTGTCTGGCGGCAGGACATAGCGTGGGGCTCACATCCCATCCAGCATCGCGAGCGCCTCGGCCTGCGCGGTCTTGATGTCCGGCGCCACTTCCACATGCGGCGGGGCGACATCATGGGCTGCGAGAGCGACCTCGTTGGCGGGGCTGAGGCCGGTGAGCCAGACCGCAATCTTGCGGCGATGGGCGGCCTCGACCAGGCCCTCGATCGTGTGGGCAGCGGTCGAATCGATGAAGGGCACGGCTGAAAAGTCCACGATCAAGGCGCGGTGCTGGTCGCCGATTCTGTCGAGCACCGAGCCGATGGTGGCTGCCGCGCCGAAGAAGAACGCGCCCGAAATGCGATAGACGATGACATCGCGGCGGGTGCTGGTCGCCTCGTCATACGGCACACGGTGGCGAAGGTCATCCGCCTCATCCGGCTGGACCAGCGGCGCGCCGAGTTCCACCGTCGCGGCCTGCGACATGCGCTGGATGAACAGGGCGGCGCCGAGCGCGAACCCAACGATGATCGCTTCGGTGAGGTCGCGGAACACGGTCAACCCGAAAGTCGCGAGCAGCACCGCCGCGTCCCCCTTCGAGGCATTCAGCAGGCGCCAGAAGGCATGTTTCTCGAACATGTTCCAGGCGACGACCGCCAGCACGCCTGCCAGTGCCGCCATCGGGATGAAGGCGATCAGCGGTGCGGCAAGGATCATCATGCCCAGCAGGAAGACCGAGTGCAGCATGCCGGACACCGGACCGTGCGCCCCTGCCCTGACATTCGTGGCCGTTCGGGCAATCGTGCCGGTGACACAGATGCCGCCGAACAGAGCCGAGCCGATATTGGCCGCGCCCTGCGCCACCAGCTCGCAATTGGAGCGGTGCCGCCGCCCGGTCATCCCGTCAGCCACAACGGCGGAGAGCAGCGATTCGATGGCGCCGAGCAGCGTGAAGGAAATCGCGGCGGGCAACACGTCCATGACCTTGGCCATGGAGAGAGCTGGAACATGCGGCATGGGCAGGCCCGCCGGCATCGCCCCGAAACGGGTGCCGATTGTCGCGATGTCGAGCTTTGCCAATGCTGTCACCAGCGCCGCCAGCACGACCGCCAACAGGATGCCCGGCCAGCCGGGGCGGTAGCGCTTCAGCGTGAAGATCACCGCCATCGTCCCTGCCGCAATGGCGAAGGCATGCCAGTCCGCGGTCGGCGCGGCTGCGGCGAGCACGGGCAGCTTCTCAAGGAATGGCCCCGGCTCTGCTCCGGCGAGGGTGAGGCCGAACAGGTCTTTCAGCTGGCTGGACCCGATGATGATGGCAATGCCGGCGGTGAAGCCCACCGTCACAGGGTACGGCACGAACTTCACGAAAGTGCCAAGACGCAACCAGCCCGCGAGTGCCAGCAGGATGCCGGACATAAGCACCGCCAGGATCAAGCCGTCCATGCCGTGGGTCGCGGCGGTCGTGTTGACCAGCACGATAAAGGCCCCGGCCGGACCGCCAATCTGGAACCGGCTGCCGCCCAGCAGCGAGACGAGGAAGCCGCCAACGATCGCTGTGATCAGGCCCTGTGCCGGGCTTGCTCCTGATGCCACGGCTATGGCGATGGATAATGGCAAGGCAACGATAGCGACGGTCAGGCCGGCAATGGCATCGGCCCGAAGCCTGTCGAGACCGTATCCCTCGCGCAGCACCGTCACGAGCTTCGGCGTGTAGAGATCAGCAAAGCCCGGCGTGGGCGCCGCCACCTTGTGCGTGAATGATGTCATGGCTGGCCTACCCCGCTATCCGCGAATGCATACCTATTACACCACCAGAAGGTGTGGACGAAAGAGGTCCTCTGACATCGCACATGTCTTGACGCTACGTATTTAGTAGCGCATGAAGATCGCTACGAAATACGTAGCAAAAGGGAGGACCTCATGACGAATCAGCTTACCCCGCTGCCGGCGCCCTGGCCGAAGGACATCGCCCGCCTTCTGGCAAATTATCCAAGTTCAGACGGGTATATCCTGTCGCTGTTCCGGACCTTCGCGAACTCGAAACGGTTCCTGCAGAAGGCCGTGCCGAACCTGCTCGACCGGGACAGCCCGCTGTCGTTGCGCATGCGTGAAATCGTGATCCTGCGCGTAACGGCCAATCTGCGCTGCGCCTATGAGTGGGGTGTCCATGTGGCGATCTTTGCGAACGCAGCAAAGTTCACGCCGGAACAGATTGCCGCCACCACTCGGCCCGCCATCGACGAAACCTTGTGGGCTCCGGTAGAAGCCCGCCTCATCCGGTCCATAGACGAAATCTGCCAGAGCGCGGCGCTGTCCCCGTCCGCGCGCTTGGCATTCGAGGCAGATTGGCGTGTCGACCAGCAGCTGGAAATCCTCGCCCTGTGCGGGGCGTATCATACGGTCAGCTTCGTCGCGAACATGGCCGGTCTACCGCCGGAAGACTTCGTCGCCCCGGACATCCGAGCCTTGGCACCCGTGCGAACCTAGGCTTTCTCCAGCGTTGCCTTGCGGTATTCCGCGTCGCGCTCGGCGCCGATGAGGGAGCGGACGGTTTCAGGTGTATAGCCGAACTGTTCGAGGGCGCGCGCAGACATCTGCAAGCCGGCCTCGATGGCGTCAGGTACGACGTGGGTCGCCCCGGCCTGGAACAGGCTGCGCGAATGGTCGGCGTCCTGCGCACGGGCAAGGATCGGGATTTCCGGACGGCCGCGGCGCACAGCCCGGACGATATGTTCGGCCGCCTGCGGGTCATCGATGGTAACCACGACCATGGCCGCGCCGGAAAGGCCTGCCTTGTCGAGAATCTCCTTACGGGCGCCGTCCCCGAAATAGACGCTCCAGCCCTGCTTGCGCAGGCGCGCCACCGTGTCGGGCCGGCTGTCCAGCGCCACCACGCGCGTGTTCTCTTCATCCAGGATGCGGGCCACTGCCTGCCCCACCCGGCCGAACCCGGCGATGATCACATGGTTTTCCAGCTCTGCCTTTTCGGCTGGAAGCGTCGTGGCATGGCCGTGTCCCTTTCGCTGCATGCGCCGGACAACGGATTGGGATCCGCGCCAGGTGACCGGGATCAGCAACATGGATAGGCCCGCCACGGCCGAGACGAGCGTTGCCTGATCGCCAGTGATGACCCCGCCGGCCGCCCCCGCCGCCAGCACGACGAAAGCAAACTCTCCCGCCGGGGCGAGCAGGCCAGCTGTTTCGGTTGCCAGTTCCGGGCTGCGCCCGAAGATCCGGACGGCTGCCCAGGCAATGACGTACTTCACCACCAGCAGCGCGATCAGCCCCATCAGGACGAGCGGCCATTCCCGCGCGATCACGCCAAGGTCCAGGCCGAGTCCGACGGTCATGAAGAACAGGCCGAGCAACAGACCCTTGAACGGGTCGAGGTCGACTTCGGTCTGGTGCTTGAATTCCGTCTCGCCCAGCATCAGGCCGGCGAGGAAGGCGCCGAGCGCGATGGAGAGGCCTGCGCTGGCCGTCAGAACGGCGGCGCCCACGACGGTCAGCAGTGTGATTGCCATCAGGAAGTCTCGCCCGCCTGCATCGGCCGCCATCTGGAACAGGCGACGCAACAGGAAGCGGCCGATCACAAGCAGGATGCCGACGGCGAGCACGCCCTGCACCGCTGCCTCCAGCAGTACGGTGCCGAGGTTTGCGCCGGCTTCGGATGAGGCAAACCCCACAAAGATCAGGATCGGCGCGACCAGAATGTCCTGAAACAACAGGACGCCGAGCGCCGTGCGCCCGACCGGCGCCGAGGCCTGATGGTTCGCTGTCATCAGCTGCATCACGACGGCCGTGGACGACAATGCCAGGGCGAGCCCCACGACAATGGCCGCCGTCAGGTCGAAATCGAACACGGTCGCCAGCAGGGCCAGCAGGATCGCGCTGGCGGCGGCCTGCACGATTCCTGCGCCGAACACGATGCGCCGCAGCGACCAGAGCTGCTCCACCGACAGCTCCAGCCCCAGCAGGAACAAGAGAAACAGCACGCCCAGTTCCGCGAAAGGCGCCGCCGCTTCGGGCTCGGCGATGGTAAACATGCCGAGCGGCGCCCAGGTATCCGAAAACGAACCGAGGCCCCATGGGCCCAGCGCCACGCCAGCGAGGATGAAGCCCACAACAGCGGGCAGTTTCAGCATGCGCAGCGCCGGCACGACGAGCCCGGCAGCGATCAGGAAGACCAGCGCGTCCTTGATGAGGATCTCGTGGCTTCCTGCGTGCATGCAAAATCCCCTTTCATTGCGAGTCGGCGGCCCCGCTGCCGTCACAATTTCATTCTATCGGACCAGCCCGACTCTCCAAGGGAAGACATTACGTTGCATCAAGATTCATCGAAATTGCTGACAGATGGCGTTCCAAACTGGCTTCCTGTATGGAAGGTATCCGCTATGCGTTTCTTATCTGCCGCGTTCTTGTGTCTTTTTGCCTGGATGGCTGCGCCGGGGCTCGCTTCGGCGGCCGAAGTATATCGCGATGTGGTGTACAATCACATGCCCGCGGTCAGTGATGGCAATTTCACCATGGACATCTATGCCCCGGATGAGGCGGAAGACCTGCCCATCATCATCATGGTGCATGGCGGCGCATGGACCTATGGCAACAAGCAGAACGCCATAGGCCCGAAACAGTCGGATTTCTTCACCGACGAAGGGTTCATCTACGTTTCGATCAATTACCGCCTTGCACCGGACCACCCCTTCCCGGCCCCGGTGGAAGACCTCGCCTCCGCCATCGCCTTTCTCTACAGGAATGCCGACACTTATGGCGGCGATCCGGATTCCATCTTCCTGATGGGACATTCCTCCGGCGCGCACTCCGTGGCGCTGGTCTCGATCGATCCGCAATATTTGCGGGCCGAAGGTCTGGGCCTCGGCGTGATCAAGGGTACGGTGCCGCTGGATGGCGCATCCTACAATCTGGTAAAAACCGGCGAGAAGAATGGCGAGCTGCCGCGATTCTACCGGCCAGCCTTCGGCGGCAAAGAGACCGTCTGGCGCGAGGCCTCCCCGACACTTCAGGTGATGGACGGCCGCCGCATTCCGCCATTCCGGATTTTCTATGTCGACCGCCCGGTCTCACCTGACCGCGCCAAGGAGCTGGCCGAAACGTTGCGCGACCATGGCTATGACGCCGAAGCCGTTCTGGCGAAGAAACGCTCGCACAAGAGTCTCAACAAACGGCTTGGCGCGGACGGCGACAAGTTCGGCCCGATGATCGCGGACTTCTTCCGCAGCCAAATGAACTAGAGGCGCAGCGCGCCGCGCTAGTGCACGCGGCAGGCAGCGGGGGTATCGAGGCCGAGCATGGGCAGGCCTTCGGCGCAGAGTTCGTGACCGCCTTCCCAGATCATGTGCAGCGCCACATAGAGGATGATGGCGAGGCCCGCGAAAGCAATCCAACGGTGGCGGGTCAGCACTTTGGCGATGAAGGTGGACGCAACCCCCATCAGCAGGATCGACAATGCGAGGCCGAAGACCAGCACGACCGGATGCTCCCGCGCCGCGCCGGCGACGCCCAGCACGTTGTCGATCGACATGGAAACATCGGCGATGATGATCTGCGTCACAGCCTGCCGAAGGGTCTTGCCGGGCCGCTGGCCGGCCACGGTGCCGTCGGCATTGAGGTCAACGCCTGACAAGGCTTCTTCGGCATTGTGTTGGGCCTCTTCCCTCAGCTCCCGCCACATCTTCCAGGCCACCCAGAGCAGCAATACCCCGCCGGCGAAGAGAAGGCCGATGATCAGCAGCAATTCTGCCGCGACCAGGGCGAAGGCGATGCGCAGGACCGTAGCGAAAATGATCCCGATCAGGATCGCCTTGCCGCGCTGCTGCTTTTCAAGGCCCGCCGCCGCAAGCCCGATCACCACGGCATTGTCGCCAGCAAGCACAAGGTCGATCGCCACGACAGCGAAGAAAGCCTGCAGAAGTTCGGGGGTCAGGAAAGTCAGGTCGGGGACCATCGGCCAGAGGCGCCTTTCAGAAGCCCGGCCAGTATGGCGGGGCTCAGCCCTCTCAATATGGGGGAAGCCGCAGCGGCCTGCAATCAGACGGTCTCAGTCCCATTGCAGGCCATCGGTATGCCCTATGGTTCGACAACGTTGAACCAGAACGGCGCAGTCTCCAATGCGCTGAACCAGGCGAGCAGCGCCGACGGATCGCCCTCCACTTTCGCCTCCCCGGCCTTCGCAATGTCCTGGAAGCTCCGTGTCTGGAGGATCAGATCATTGAACGCAGCGCGGGATATGGTGAGCGTCGCAGCGGGCGAGCCGGAGGCAGACCCCGGCCGCGGGAAGGCCGTGCGGGTGCCCACGTCCAGCATCAACGTCTCTTCGGTATCCGGGAAGACGAAGTTCAGCGTGAACGGATCCCGTGTCAGCTTCTCTGGAGCGTAACGCACGGCCAGCGCGTTGAACAGTTCCACCGTCGGCACGCCCTTCAGGAAGTCGAGATTGCCGAGGCGGATCGCCTGATCCACTGGCAAACCGCGGCGCAACTCGGCCGCGCCGGTCAGGTAATAGTCACGCCAGGCGCCGGACTCTGCCTGGAAGCCCATCTGCTCATAGCTGGACGCCAGCCAGTCACGAGCCGCCTGATTCTGGGGATTTGAAAACACAACGGCATTGAACACTTCAGCCGCCCAGCGATAGTCGCCTTCCTTGAAAGCCTTTTCTCCCGCCACCAGGGCCGCATCTTCGCCTCCGGCCAGTGCGACCATGCGTTTGGAACGTTCTTCCATCGGCCAGGCATTGTATGTGGCAGGCACACCATCCCACCAGCCGAAATAATACTGGTAGACCGCCTTGGCGTTGTGGTTCAGCGTGCCGTAATAGCCGCGCGTGTCGAAATGGGTTTCCTGAACATCCGGCTCCGGAATGTCTTCCGCGATTTCGAACTGGGTCTGGCCCTGGTTCGCCCGCCGAACCGTCTGGTCATGCGTGTAGCGATACACATCGCGCTGGCCGCGCAGATAATCCTGCACGTTCTCCGTGCCAAAGGTCGGCCAGTGGTGGGATGCAAAAGATACGTCTGATTTTCCCGCATAGTTCACCAGCGCATAGTCCAGCACGCGGCTCCATTCGAGGAAGTCCCGAACCTTTGCGCCGCGCAGGGTCAGCCCGTTGTGGAAAGTTGCCGTTGCGACCTCAGCCGTACAGAGGGCGCGGAAGTCTGGCAGATAGAACATGAATTCGGCGGGGGCTTCTGTGCCGGCTGCGTCGATGAACTCGAATTTCACGCCATCGATCACACGCTGCGTACCTCGGCCCGAGATTTCTTCCGTCGGGGGAATGAAGCCTGCCGTGCCCGTCGACAAGGCCGGACCGAGACCGGTGCCGACCTGTCCGGTCGCGTCGTTCGGGAGCGTACCGCCAAACATCAGGATCGCCCGGCGCGACATGTAGTTGCCAGCCAGCAGGTTTTCCGCGATCGCATTTTCGGTGAACCCGACGGGGGCGAGCACCGGAACACCGTTGGCGATATCGGATTCCGTGATCACACCCCGGGCGCCCGCAAAATGGTCTGCATGCGAATGGGTGTAGATAACGCCACTGACCGGGCGCTCCCCCAGCGTGTCGTTGACCAGTTTGAGGGCCGCTGCGGCTGTCTCCTTGCTCGTCAGCGGATCGACGATGATCCAGCCGGTGTCGCCGCGGATGATAGACATAACTGCCAAGTCATAACCACGCACCTGGTAGAGGCCATCCTTGACTTCGAACAGGCCATGCTTGGCCAGCAATTGCTGCTGACGCCAGAGAGAGGGGTTCACCGTGTCGGGCGCTGCGCCATTGATGAAATCCTGCGCATGGACGGCCCAGACGACCTTGCCGGTCTCGTCGACGATATCTTTCTGGATCTGGGCGAGCAGGCCGTGGCCGGCATCTTCGAAGTCGCCCGGCTGGTCCAGCGGCAGGCGTTCGGCCAGCGCGGCATTGGCCGCTTTGGTGGCTTCGGTGGCGACACCTGCAGGCGGCGCAACGTCCGCCTTCGGCGCGGTGGCAGCCTGTTCGGAGCAGGCAGCAAGACTGATCAACGCGGCGAGCGCGACGGCGGCATATCTCATTTGGTTCCTCCCGGAATTTTTCCCTGCAGTCTGCGCCGGGCCTGTCGGACAGACAAGAAAAGCCTGCGCACCGGACCGGCAATCACGAGTGCGGTATGTATATGATGCGCGGGTGAAAGCCCAGCTTTTATTGACATTAATGACGCCAAATGACACACCAGCATACTGTTGGTATGTATAAATCGCGCCGGTCCGGATCCACGCGCCAACACGCCGCCCGGCGTTGAGCGGCCTAGTGAGCGATGGAAATCGAGACGGCGCCGAATTGCTGGGGGCCGTCCTGATAGGCAAACTGCTCCGTCCGTGTCACCCATGTGAAAGCGACCTGCACGTCGCGATAGTGAACAACAAGGCCCGCCTGCAGGTCCCCGGAGAGCGCGCGGCGATCTTCCACACGCGCCGAGTCGCGCCACAGATTGCCGTCCAGGAACATGTCCCGTGCAATGGCGCGGCCGTCGACGCCGATAAAGGCATACCCGCCCCAGGGGGTTTCATCTGTACCGGGAATAAACTCCCCTGCCCCGGCCAGCGCCGGGCGGATGCGCGGCGGGCCAAATCCGGAGTCGAGATCCCAGCCAATACGCGCCGTCAGTCCCGTGTTCGCATAAGTGCGCACATTCCCTAGGGCAAAACCGGCATGCCCGGCAAAATCCGTTTCCAATCCGAATGGCAGATCGAACTTGTTCAGCCGCTGCAGGCGTTGCGCGATGATCTCGACACCCGGCTCATCTTTCAGCTGATGATCCCAACCCTGAGCCCCCGGAATACCCAGCATCTTGTGCCAATTGTTCTGGACAAATTCGCCGCCTGCCGACGGCCCGACGATCCCCAGATTGACCTGAAGCGTGTCCTGCAATTCCTTTTCGATGTCCGTCGCTGCAATCGTGGAAGACAAAGAAAGCCAGCCGGCATACGGCCGGTCGAGCGGGTTTGGATCCTCCAGCGTAATGTCCTCGGGCGTGAAGATGGCGTGGGAGAGACCAAAGCCCTGGCGCAGGTCTGTCCGCTCAACATCGATCCAGGGCAGCCGGGCCGCGACCCATTTCAGGCCGGGATGCACCTCGTCGGCAGCCGACACATGTTCGAGGCGCACGCCGTTCGAATAGTTCCGGTCCGTGCCGGAACCGAACATGTCATTCTCGGAAGTCAGTGACCAGACGCCCGGCTTTCGCGGGGCGACCGGACCGGTCTCAACCTGATCCTCAGCCGATGCGGGCAGCGCCATGACACAGGTCGCGCCAATGAAAAGGGCCGCTGCAATCCGCGCGGCCCCTGTCCCAGTCAGTGTTTCAAATCGGGTCAGTTTCATGCCCCGAGCGATAGCACCTATCGGCGCATGGTGAAACTGACACCTGCGAAATCTTCATTCTCGCTGAAGCCGCCATTGCGGTCGCGATATTTCACTTCCCGGCGGATATAGGACAGCGAAAGCTGGCCGCCGCCGCGCTGGATGGAGACGCCCGCCTGAAGGTCACCAACAGTCACCTGGTCGGTCAGAGACATGTCACCCAGTTGCGGTGTGAATCCGTTCCGATCCGCATCCCAGACAAGCGCTTCGCCATCGGCACCCGCGAACAGGTACCAGCCCTGGGGCTGTCCGTTCGAATCCAGCAGGTCGAAGTCCTGACCGATACGGACCTCACCACCGAAACGCTGGGTCAGGATCTCGCCGTCTTCGCGCACGGCGATACGCGGCGCGACGCCCACATCGAAGGTGAGGCCGGTCATTTCTTTCGGAGCGGAGAACGCCACTTCGGCGGCGATGTCTTTCTCTACCTTGGCCAGCGCCGGGTTCAGCGCGGCTGCAGCAGAGCGCTCAGCCGTGACAGCCGTCAGAGCGCCTGAGCCGGACCAACCCAATTCAGGTTTGCCGGTCGATGGGGCCACCAGAGAGCCTGAAGAGAAATCTGCCGGCGTGCCGGTAAAGGCAAGGGTCGCCAATTCGCTGCCAAGGCCCAGCGGCGTGCCGGTAAACCGGCTCGGCAGGCCATCAACAACATGCACGGAAATCGCGGCACGGTCAGATGCAATCGGCGCTGCTGCTGACTGCGGGCCCGGTGCGGCCATCATCATGCCGACGGTCGGCGGCACAGCCGGTTCGATCCGCATCTGGTCATGCGGAGAGACGGCCACGCAACCCTGGCAGGCCATCGTCAATACTGCACTGGCAACTGCAACTACCATTCGACCCACACCTCTCATGGCTGCCTTCCCCGGGTTAGAACCGTTAACGGGAATTAGGCCACTGTTCATTTAATGTAGCATGAAGGCCACAGGCGCCTCAAACCACTTTCCACTCAAAAAAGATTAATTCTGATTACTCCAACGCGTTTCTGTAGAGTCTGTTCCAGACTCCGGTTTTTTTAGGATTATTTCGGGCAATTCTCGCGCCAAATCGCCATATTCCGGCATTAACCTATTGAAAAATTTAGATTAAGCGCCCTCAATCCAGACGTGTGAACTGGGTGTAATGCACCATTCTGACGCGAATTTGTGCACTTCCGACCGAATATGACACACGCAAACGGCGAGAACCTTGTCCGGGTTCCCGCCGTGCGCGATCAAATATGCTACTTCCGGATGACCCTTACTGGCAGGCCAGACACTCGTCATAATCGGTGTTCGGCGTCTCCATCTGACCGGCTTCCACCTTTTCCGAGCCTGCAAAGGCAGCCCGCTGAACAGACTTCGAGCGGCAGTAATAAAGCGACTTGAGCCCCTTCTCCCACGCCGTCCAGTGCAGCATGTGCAGGTCCCATTTGGCGATGTCGCCCGGCAGGAACAGGTTCAGCGACTGCGACTGGCAGATGTACGGCGTGCGGTCTGCCGCCAGTTCCACGATCCAGCGCTGATCGAGTTCGAAAGCGGTCTTGAACACGGCGCGCTCATGCTCGTCGAGCTCTTCGAGGTGCTGGACCGAGCCTTCATGCTCCAGGATCGAACCCCAGGTTTCCGGCGTGTTGAGGCCTTTGCTTTCCAGCAGGGCTTCAAGCTGCGGGTTCTTCACCGTGAAGGAGCCCGACAGGGTCTTGTGGGTGTAGACGTTGGCCGGGATCGGCTCGATGCCGGCGGAGGTGCCGCCGCAGATGATCGAGATCGACGCGGTCGGCGCAACGGCCATCTTGTGGCTGAAGCGGGCCATCATGCCGGCGTCGCGCGCGTCTTCACACGGGCCGCGTTCTTTGGCCAGCTTCACGGATGCCGCGTCGGCGCCCTTGCGGACGTCCTTGAAGATCTTCTCGTTCCAGACCTTCGCCATGGCGCTTTCCATGGAGACGTTCATCTTCTGAAGGAAGGAGTGGAAGCCCATCACGCCGAGACCGACCGAGCGCTCGCGCTTGGCGGAGTAGACGGCGCGTTCCATTTCGGACGGCGCCCGCTCGATGAAGTCTTCCAGCACATTGTCGAGGAAGCGGAAGATGTCTTCGAGGAAGTTCTCGTCCTTCGACCATTCCAGATACTTCTCGGCATTGACCGAAGAGAGGCAGCAGACGGCCGTACGGTCCTCGCCGCGGTGATCGACACCGGTCGGCAGGGTGATTTCAGAGCAGAGGTTCGACTGCGTCACCTTCAGGCCCAGCTTGCGCTGGTGCGCCGGCATGGAATTGTTCACCGTGTCGGTGAACAGCAGGTAGGGTTCGCCGGTCTGCATGCGCAGCTCGAGAATCTTCTGCCACAGCTTGCGGGCGTTGACCGTCTTCAGCACTTCGCCGGTTTTCGGCGAGATCAGGCCGAACTCTTCATCATTGCGGACGGCTTCCATGAAGGCGTCGGTGATGTTGAGGCCGTGGTGCAGGTTCAGGGACTTGCGGTTGAAGTCGCCCGAGGCCTTACGGATTTCAAGGAATTCCTCGATTTCCGGGTGGTGGATGTCGAGGTAGCAGGCCGCCGAGCCGCGGCGGAGCGAGCCCTGCGAGATCGCGAGCGTCAGCGAGTCCATCACGCGGATGAACGGGATGATGCCGGAGGTCTGTCCGTTCTGGCCGACTTTCTCACCGATGGAGCGGACGTTGCCCCAATATGTGCCGATGCCGCCGCCATTGGAGGCGAGCCAGACATTCTCGGTCCAGGTGCCGACGATGTCGTCGAGCGAGTCGCCGACCTGGTTGAGGAAACAGGAGATCGGCAGACCGCGATCCGCGCCGCCATTCGAGAGAACGGGCGTCGCCGGCATGAACCAGAGCTTCGACATATAGTCATAGAGGCGCTGGGCGTGGGCCTGGTCGTCGGCGAAGGCCTTGGAGACGCGGGCGAACATGTCCTGATAGGACTCGCCCGGCAGCAGATAGCGGTCTTCCAGCGTCTTCTTGCCGAATTCGGTGAGGTTTGCATCGCGGCTGGAGTCGGTCACGACTTCCATGTTCGAAACCACACGCAACTGCGTATCAGCACCCGACTTCGGCTTCCCCTTGCGAGGCGCGTTTTCAGTCACAGCGTTGGCGTTGGTTGCAGACATGCGGCAGCCCTCCGGATCTATTGAAAATATAGGAACTTCAGCCCCAAGCGCCAATATGTGGCGCCCTCCGTCGTTCCTGACACTACATATAGTGTCCGAAGGTTAACACCCGGTCAACGTCGTTTGTCGGGAAAGCTTCACATTCGCCGTGGAAATCTGGTTAACAAACACTTTCCGGAACCCTGAAAACTCAAGTACCACGGGCCTTCTGACCTGTGGAAATCATGATGGAACGCAGATCAGTGCATGAGGTGACCGCCGAAAAAACGGGCAAGGCCTGGCCGGCAATAAGGCGCGAAATCCGGGCCATACACTATCCCTAGTAGGTGCCTGTCCCCGAACACACGCAGAAAACGATTCCTGTCGCAGCCGATTCCCGGATGAGGCGAGCCGGATGAGTCGTCTCTCCTGCCCCGGACGGGCGGAATGAGATGGCATATCGATGAAATGGAGAAGATGAAGGAGACAGGCGAGCGACCCGGGCGGAAAACTCGTTGGGGCTGCTCCGTTCCCGGCCTGACCCGGTTGGCGAGCGGCCCGTCCGCCACCTGCCTCCCGCGAGCTATATGCGCAGAGGCCGCCCCGGACGCAAGGGCCAGAGTGAGTCCATGGCCAGACCAAGCCATGACCGCGCCGGACTATGACGGACCATCAAATGCTGTCCTGCTGAGGATCCCCATGCTAGCCATGACCCAACTTGTTCAAGAATGGGAAGGTTTCTCAATGAAACAAAAACTGCTCGCGATGGCCGCCGTGGCCGCATTGCTGAGCGCCGCACCGGCGCTCGCACAGGAAGACGAGGCGCCATCCAAGCGCTTCACCGCCGAGCGCGTCTTCGACATGGAGTATGCGACGGATCCGCAGGTCTCCCCGGATGGCAAGACGGTCGTCTATGTGCGCCACGCCATGGACAAGATGACAGACCGCGACACGGGGCACCTCTGGTCGATCGATCTGGACAGCGGCGCGCACCGTCCGCTGGTAACCGATGTGTCGGCTGGCCGGCCGCGCTGGTCCCCGGATGGCTCGCGCATCATCTACATGTCTTCGAACGGCAATGGCCCCGAGATGCGCCTCCTTTATCTGGACAGCGGCCGCAGCTTCTCGCTGGCCCAGTTCACCGAGGAAGGCCCGAGCAGCGCAGTCTGGTCGCCGGACGGCAAGCAGGTCGCCTTCTCCATGTTCGTGAAGGGCGAGACGCCAAGCTTCGCCAAGCCCCTCGCCCCGCCGGAAGGTGCCAAGTGGAATGACGGCGTGAAGGTCATCAACGACCTCACCTTCCGCTTTGACGGTGCCGGCTACCTGAAGGACGGCGCCGAGCAGGTGTTCGTGCTGACCGTCGATGGCGGCACGCCGCGCCAGGTGACGTTTGAAGAGGCCGACCTCGGCGGGCCGCAATGGCTGGACAATGACACGCTGCTGGTTACCGGCAACCTCGCAGACGACCGGGACATGGATCCGATCGAGAGCGAAATCTACAAGGTAGAGCTGGCCGACAATTCGATCAGCCCCCTGACCAGCCGCGACGGGCCTGACCTTGGCCCCGTCGTTTCCCCGGATGGCAAGACCATCGCTTTCCGCGGGTTTGACGATCACCTGAAAGCCTATGAGCAGGCCAATCTCTACCTGATGGATGCCGATGGCGGAAACGTCCGGGAACTGGCGGCCGACTTCCCGCTGGAATTCGGCAGCGTCGCCTGGGCCCCGGACGGCAAGAGCATCCTCGCCCTCTGCGAAGACCATGGTGTGCTCAGCGTTTATAATGTCGAACTGAACGGCGATGTCAGCCAGGTTGTCACCAATGTCGGCGGCGCCTCCATCGGGCGTCCCTATGCCGAAGGCAGCTTCTCCGTCAGCGAAGGCCGCCGGCCGGTCATCGCCTATACGGCCGGCTTCTCCGACCGCCCGGCCGAGGTCGCTACGATCGGCGCCAATGGCAAGAACAACCGTGTCTTGACGGAACTGAATGCCGACGTCCTGCCCTATCTCGACATGGCGAAAGTGGAGGAGCTTCACGTCGCCTCCAGCGCCGATGGCCGCGAGATCGAGGCGTGGGTCGCCCTGCCGCCGGACTTCAAGCCCGATGGCAGCTTCCCGATGATCCTGGAAATCCATGGCGGGCCTTACGCCATGTACTCGCCGTTCTTCGGCAGCGAGATCCAGCGCTATGCCGCTGAAGGTTATGTCACCGTGTGGACAAATCCGCGCGGCTCGACCGGCTATGGCGAAGAGTTCGCCCAGCTGATCGACCTTGCCTATCCCGGCAATGACTATGACGACCTGATGAGCGTCGTCGATGAACTCGTTGCCAAAGACTATGTCTCCGAAGATCGCCTGTTCATCACCGGCGGCTCCGGCGGCGGCATCCTGACGGCATGGACCGTGACGAAGACTGATCGCTTCGCGGCCGCTGCCTCGATCAAGCCGGTGATCAACTGGATGACGATGGCCCTCGCCGGCGACATCGCGCAGTTCGTACGCCGCCACTGGATCCGCGCCGACCCATGGGCCGACCCGGAGGCCTTCCTCAAATTCTCGCCGATCCGCTATGTCGACAAGGTGACGACGCCGACCATGATCATGGTGGGTGAGGAAGACTGGCGCACGCCCGCCTGGGAAGCCGAACAGTTCTACACCGCCCTTAAAATGAATGGTGTGGACACGGTCTATGTCCGCGTGCCGGGTTCGCCGCACTATATCGCTTCCCGTCCGTCCCGCCTGATCGCCAAGACAGACAACATCATGGGCTGGTTCGCGAAGTATGACCCGGCGAAGAAAGAGGATGGGGCGGAAGACTGATGCCCGAACATCCAGCCCTTGTTGACAGCCTTGGCCTGCTCTCTGAGCGGGCCGGGGATGTGACGGAACAAGTATATGCGCGGCTGTTCGCGGCCTATCCGGATCTCGAAGACCTGTTCCTGATGGATACGGATGGCGGGGTGCGCGGCTCGATGCTGAGCCAGGCGTTTGAATGCCTGATCGATTTGGCGGACGGCCCCGGCACGCTGGCCGAAACCGTGATCCGGTCGGAACGGGTGAATCACGACACCTATGATGTGCCCGCCGGCATGTTCGAGGTCTTCTTCGACATCATCCGCGATGTGACGAAAGAAGTGGCGGGCAGCGACTGGTCGCCGTTGATGGAGGCGGCGTGGACGTCAGTGCTTGCCGACGTTTCGCGCCTCTCCCAGCCCCTGCCCGCCTGAAGCGCCGCGGGCCCTGCCTTTGACCCCGGCGCTCCGCACGGACAGCGCTAGTCGCCGGCAGGCGACTCGTCGCGTGTCCGCGTCTTGCCAACCCCGGTCACAATGCCAAGGCCAAACAGGGTGAAGGCGCCGACGGCGATCCAGCTTGGCGCGATGCCGAGCAGGAAGGCACCATAGGCCAGTCCGGCGATGAAGATGACGAAGCCGAACAGGTAGAGAGAAAAAGACGACATGGCGCACGCTCCCGGTTCTTATGAGTCCGGGAACAAACGTCTCAAACCGCCTCCGGTTCCGATGGCCTTGCCGCTTCAATGCCCGGCAAGATCGCCTGAGGTCAGGATTGGCCACAGGGTGGCGACCAGAAGCAGCGATGCAGCGATGTTGAAAATCCGCAGCCGGAGGGGGCTGTGCAGGAACCGCCGAACCTGCGTGCCCATGACCGTCCAAGTGGACGTGCTGAACAGGCTGATGCCGGCGAAGATGCCCGCCATGATCGCAAGGCTGATGAAGGGATGGTCCGGCAGCGTGTAGGCACTGATCGCCGTCAGCGCCATCGCCCAGGCCTTCGGGTTGACCCACTGGAAGGCCGCCGCCTGCACGAAACTGAACGGCTTGCCCGTGTTTGCCTCCATGGCCGCGTCCGGCGGCGGGGCGGCATTGGCAATCTTCCAGGCGAGGTAAAGCAGGTAAGCGGCGCTGACGCCCTTCAGGACCAGCAAAGTCACCGGGAAGGCATCGAAAATCTGCGCCAGCCCCAGTCCGACCAGCACGATCATCAGGGTGAACCCGACCGTGACCCCGGCCATGTGCGGCAATGTCCGCTTCAGGCCGAAATTGGTGCCCGATGCCATCAGCATCAGATTGTTCGGCCCCGGCGTGATGGAGGCAACGAACGCGAACACGAAAAGTGCAAGGAGGAGTTCAAACGGCATCATGGCGCAACTTTATGCGAGCCATGACGCAATGTACTTGCATATTTGTCCAACGAGACACTATTTTCACAATTCATGACGGAAATTGATACCATAAACCGCAAGATATTGCGCGAGCTTCAGGCGAATGGGCGGATCAGCAATCTGGATCTGGCCGAGAAAGTCGGCTTGTCCCCCTCGGCCTGTTTGCGCCGGGTGCAGGAACTGGAACGCACCGGCGTCATCACGGGCTATCGCGCCGTGGTCGACCGTGCCGCAACAGGCAAGGGCTTCGTTGCCTACATCACGGTCGGCCTGTCACGCCACACGAAAGCCGATCAGACAGCCTTCGAAAAGGCCATGCAGCGCGCGCCGGAAGTCCGCGAATGCCACAATGTGACGGGCACGATCGAATACCTGCTCCGCGTCGAGGCGGCGGACCTGGCGGCATATAAGCATTTCCACACGGAAGTGCTTGGTACGGTGCCGCAAGTCAGCTCCATCACGTCGTACATCGTGATGGGTTCGCCCAAGGACGAACGCGCCTGATGTCAGATCAGGCTTCGGCCTTCTTGGCGTTACGCTTGCGCTCGTGCGGGTCGAGGAAGATCTTGCGCAGGCGGATGTTCTCCGGCGTGACTTCCACGAGTTCGTCGTCGGCGATGTAGGCCAGCGACTTTTCCAGCGTCATCTGAAGCGGCGGCGTCAGGCGCACGGCTTCGTCAGAGCCCGACGCGCGCATGTTGGTCAGCTTCTTGCCCTTGAGGACGTTCACTTCGAGATCATTGTCGCGCGTGTGCTCGCCGATGATCATGCCGCCATACACCTTGTCGCCCGGATGGATCATCATCGGCCCACGGTCTTCGAGGTTCCAGAGCGCGAAGGCCACGGCCTCCCCCTGCTCCATCGCGATCAGCACGCCGGTGTGACGACCCTGGATCTTACCCTTGTGCGGGGCGTATTCGTGGAAGACGCGGTTCATGATCGCGGTGCCGCGCGTGTCAGACAGCAGCTCGCCCTGGTAACCGATCAGGCCGCGCGTCGGGGCGTGGAACACCATGCGCGTGCGGCCCGCGCCGGAGGGGCGCATGTCTAGCATGTCGGCTTTGCGCTCGGACAGTTTCTGCACGACGATCCCGGAATGCTCATCATCGACGTCGATAACGACTTCCTCGATCGGCTCCAGCTTGTTGCCGCTCTCGTCTTCCTGCATCACGACCTGCGGACGCGAGACCCCAAGTTCGAAGCCTTCACGGCGCATCGTCTCGATGAGGACGGCCAGCTGGAGTTCGCCCCGGCCGGACACGGTGAACGCTTCAGCATCCGAGGCGCGTTCCACTTTCAGCGCGACGTTGCCTTCGGCTTCCTTCAGCAGGCGGTCCCAGATCATGCGGCTGGTCACCTTGGTGCCTTCGGTGCCGGCAAGCGGGCTGTCGTTGACGCGGAAGGTCATGGAGATGGTCGGCGGGTCAATCGGCTGGGCGGCGATCGGCTCGGTGACGGACGGGTCGCAGAACGTGTCGGCGACGTTCGCCTTGGTCATGCCGGCCAGCGAAACGATGTCACCAGCCTGCGCTTCTTCGACCGGCACGCGCTCCAGTCCGCGGAAGGCGAGCACTTTCGAGACGCGGCCCTGCTCAACGAGACCGCCTTCGCGGTTCAGCACCTTGATCGTCTGGTTCGGCTTGATGCTGCCGGAGGCCACACGGCCCGTCAGGATGCGGCCGAGGAAGTTGTCGGCGGAAATCGTGGTGGCGAGGAAGCGGAACGGGCCCTCTTCCACTTTCGGCACCGGCACATGGTCCACGACCAGCTGGAACAGCTCGTCCATGTTGGCCTTCGCCGTTTCGTACTGGCTCGACATCCAGCCCTGCTTGGCCGAGCCGTAGAGGATCGGGAAGTCGAGCTGCTCGTCGGTGGCGTCGAGGTTGGCGAAGAGGTCGAAGACTTCGTTGACCACTTCGTCCGGGCGGCGCTCCGGCTTGTCGATCTTGTTCACGGCAACGATCGGCTTCAGACCGACTTTCAGCGCCTTGGAAACGACGAACTTGGTCTGCGGCATCGGGCCTTCGGCAGCGTCGACCAGAACGATGGCGCCGTCCACCATGTGAAGGATACGCTCCACCTCACCGCCGAAGTCGGCGTGTCCGGGCGTGTCGACGATGTTGATGCGGTAGCCGTTCCACTCGACCGACGTCGTCTTGGCGAGAATGGTGATGCCACGCTCTTTTTCCAGATCGTTGGAATCCATCATCCGCTCAGCCGTCTTCTCGTTTTCACGGAAGGTGCCGGACTGTTTGAGGAGCTCATCCACCAGCGTCGTCTTCCCGTGGTCGACGTGGGCGATGATGGCGATGTTACGCATTTTTTCGATAGGCGTGGACATGTACGGCAGGCTTTCGGGAGGTAAGAAAGGGGAATTCCCGCGCCCGGTACAGGATGCCGCACGGTTTGGCTATGCCCAAGTGTCAGAAAGGCCCCAGGAGCTGAACAGCTGCTATATCGGCAAAGGCGCCGCTTCCTGTTGCAATCGTCATGGAACAGAGCCCTGCGCCACTCATTGATAAGGTACAGGGCTGGACGGGACCGCGCGACACAATCCGCGCGCCAAATTAGCAGGAAAGGATTCATCATGACGAAACGTGCCGAAAACCGCACCCTCGCCATTCTCGCAACCGACGGATTTGAGCAGATCGAGCTGACCTCGCCGAAAGAAGCCATCGAGAATGCAGGCGGCACCTGCAAGATCGTGTCGCCGAACGATCAGCGCATCCAGGGCAACAAGCACCGCGAACACGGTGACTGGTTTGATGTGGATGTGAAACTGGACGAGGCGAAGGCGGAAGATTTCGATGCGCTGCTCATTCCGGGCGGCCTGTTCAATCCGGACGCGCTGCGCCGGAACAGCAGAGCCCTTGCATTCGTCTCGGCTTTCTTTGAGCAGAAGAAACCGGTCTTCGCAATCTGCCACGGACCGCAGGTCCTCATTTCGGCCGGCCTGGTGAATGGCCGTAAAATGACGGGTTTCGCCGCGATCCAGCAGGACCTGAAAAATGCCGGCGCTGTCGTGACCGACCAAGCGGTTGTCGTGGACGAAGGACTCGTCACCTCGCGCAATCCGGATGACCTTGACCAGTTCAATGCCAAGATCGTTGAGGAGATCTGCGAGGGCAAACATGCTGGCCAGCGCGAGTCCGTGACCGCCTGATCAGGAAGCTTCCGCGCGGTGCCGTCTTGATCACGGTCAAAAGCTGCTGCATGCGCGTTGCATGACGAACTCAAACGATATGCCGCTTGCGGCGAAACCGATAGATCGTGCCGCGCACCGGCGGCTGGACGAGGCCTGGCTGGAAGAAGCCTTTGCGCGCGAAGACGTGCTCGTTCTGCTGATGAAGAATGGCGAACCCTTCGTGCATCCGGGCCGTGAGAGTGGGCTGGTCTGGATGGGGCCGGAAGCAGCACGCATTTCTCCGGGATCGCCTCGCCTCTTTCTGGGAGAGGACAAGGCCGGGACGCCCGTGTTCGCGATCGACCTGCCAGAACGTTTCGATCTTGATGGATCGCTGATCGCGGGCGCGGGAAAATTTCTCGATTTCCGTGCGGCTGCCGGATTGATTCCGGAGATGGATGGCAACTGCGCCTCGACCGCGCGGTCGATTTTCATGTGGCACCAGAGCCACAGGTTCTGCTCAAAATGCGGTGCGGAAAGTGCGATGGTCGAAGCCGGATGGAAGCGGCAATGCCCGTCGTGCGGCGCCGAACATTTCCCGCGCACCGATCCCGTTGCGATCATGCTGGCGGTAAAAGATGGCAAGGCGCTGATCGGAAGGCAGAAGATGTGGCCGCCGGGATTCTATTCCTGCCTCGCCGGATTCTGCGAACCCGGAGAAACGATTGAGCAAGCGGCGGCGCGCGAAATTTTCGAGGAAGCTGGTGTAGTTACTGATGCCGCGAGCGCAGAGTATGTCGCGTGCCAGCCCTGGCCCTTCCCCTCTTCGTTGATGGTCGGCCTCATCCTGGAAGCGGAAGGGTTCGACATTTCGATCGATGAGAAAGAAATCGAAACGGCCCGCTGGGTGACGCGCGAAGAGATGGTCCGGATTCTGAACCACTCTCATGAAGAGATCTTCGGGCCGCCGCCGATGGCCATCGCCCACCACATCATGAAAGCCTGGTCAGAAAAAGATCATTGACCGCACACGGAAGGCGTGTTTCGCCTCTCTTCACAGGCGAAAATCTGGAGTTGAGTTCGCGCGAATCACAGTAGTGAGAAATTTGCCACTGACAGGAGATCGGACATGGCAACTGCAACGAAAAAACCGGCTGCGAAAAAACCGGCGGCAAAAAAGCCAGCCGTGAAAAAGCCGGTCGCGAAGAAACCGGCCGCTAAGGCTGCGACTGCAACGAAGACCGCTGCCGCCAAAAAGCCGGCCGCAAAGAAACCTGCTGTCGCAAAGAAGCCGGTTGCAAAGAAACCGGCTGCGAAGCCGGCCGTGAAAAAAGCTGCTCCGAAAGCTGCCAAGCCTGCTGCAAAGAAGCCGGCCGCCGCCAAGAAGCCTGCTGCGAAGAAACCGGCTGCGAAGAAAAAGTAAGCCGGACAATAAAGTTCCAGGAAAAGCGGACGCGGGAAACCACGTCCGCTTTTTTTAATGTCGGAATGTCAGCGAAGGAGCGTTCAGAAACGGTGCTTAAGGCCGATCTGGAATCCGTCGACATCACCGCCCGACGTGCCTTGCTCCGCATAGTAATTATAGCCACCGGTCAGGCTGGTCGACTCCGTTAGGGAAACCTCGGCCCCCAGACTGCCGGCGAAACCGTACCCACTCGGTGAACTTGAGTTTGTCCTGCCGGCTCCAAAATCCGGACTGGAGCCGGTTTCCTGCGTAATATCGTATTTGTAATGTGATACCCCGGCCTTGCCGACAAGACGGATACGATCAGTCACAGGCAAATGGCCAACGCCCATCAGATCAATGCGATGTGTAAGGTCTGCCGACATCCGGTAGGATGGGAGGGTGACCGTATTTCCATTAAGTTCGATCGTGCTCGAAGGTGAGAAAGTCCCGTCTCCGTCAACGCCGGTGGCTGCGGTCACTTCGGCGCCAAAATAGCGGTTGAAGTCATAACCGCCCGTCAGGCCCAGCGCCTGATATTCGTAGGGACTGTCAGTCTCCTGCAAACGCTCATAGCTCAGTCCGGCATACCAGCCGGACTCGTCCGAGCCTTCGGCATAAGCGCAGGGAATGATGGCCGCAGCGGCCATAAGGAAGGTGAAAGTTCGCATCCAGGTATCCTTTCAAAGTGTTGGATACCTGTTCCTTCAGATTTAATTACCCTCAACCTCAAGTTAAACGAGAGTCATGACGCAGAATTCACGCAAGACTGTCGTAGTGGCACCTATTCCTGCAGGTCCTGCCATTGCGCGTCTGCCTTTTCGATGAAGCCCGGAACATCGGCATTCCACTTTTTCTGAATGCCGGCATTGTAGTTCAGGTAAAGCTTGCCATCGACGATCTTCCAGTATTTCGCATCACCCTTGGCGTATTTGCCGTCGGCCATGGCCCAGGCGCAGTAACCGCCATATTGCGGGGCGTAGACCGCCGGGTCCGCGAGGAAGGCGTCGCGGTTTGCGGCTGAGGCAAACTGGAACGTGGCGCCCATATATTCCGTGGAGAATTCCTTGGACCCCTTCACCGGCTCGCCTTTGGTGAAATAGGCCACAGGGTCATACCCCTGCAGGGCTGTATCCGAGAACCGGCCGGTATAGATTGCCGGCTCCGCATGGGCTGTGGGGGCCAAGGCTGCGACTGGTGCAAAAGCAACGAACGCTGCCAGGAACAGAGGACGAAGTTTCATTGGAAGATATCCTTTCAGGAAGTGAGCCCGGCCGCCAGCGAAGGGTGAGGCGTGGCGGCCGGTCGAAGCTTCAGGCAGCGGCGTGCCGGGCTTCGGAATGGAGAGATGTTTTCACGGGCGGCACCAGGACATTCCCGATACCGGCAAGCATGGCGACAAGGGTCTCGCGACGCGCCGCCAGCATTGCAATCGAGCTGAGCCAGACCGTGACGGCCATGGCGAACAGGCCACCACCATCATTGTTCGGATCGATGCCCAGCGGCGTCCAGAGGTGGAAGTTCACCGCGCCGGTCATCACGGCGACAGCGATCAGCGCGCCGAGTGTCTGCAGGCGGCGCAGCGTGGGAAACAGGCCAAGCAGGAGCAGCGTTGCCGCCACCAGTTCTGCAGTACCGATGACATATTGGCTGAACAGGCCCGTCTGGGCGAACAGACCGGGCGCGCCGAAGCTGGCAGCCCAGGCATCGAGCCGACCGAAAATAACCTGCGTCTCGATCGCATTGGTGAATTTGAACCGCAGACTATCGAGGAACACCGCTGAAGCCACGAGGCTGTAGGCGATGGGCGTGTATTTCTTTATTCGTGCAAGCATGATGGCGTCTCCCTTTAAGCCGCTTGTCTCATGGCGCCCCGCACACAGGCAAAGCAAAGGCGTGTGAACATCGCTCACGGATTCGTGGGCCATTCGAGAGCGGGAATTGCGCCTGCCCCCTCGCAGAACAGCCCCGCCTTCCCTACATACAGGGCCGTTCTGCAAGGGGGTTCGAATGGACCGGATCGATGCAATGCGCCTGTTCGTCCGTGTGGCGGATGCGGGCAGCTTCTCTCGCGCTGCTGCGGATCTCGGGATCGGCCAGCCGACTGTCTCGCGCCGGATCCAGGATCTGGAATCCCAGCTCGATGCGATGTTGTTCCTGCGCACGACGCGGGCCCTCAGCCTGACCGAAGCCGGCGAGCGCTTCTATCGCCGTGCCGTCGATATCCTCGCTGAGTATGATGAGGCCGAAGCCGAGGCCCGCGGACTGGAGCACGAACCCGTCGGCCTGCTGCGCATCTCCTGTTCCCACTCCTTCGCCCGCCATGTGATCGCGCCCGAAATTGCGAGCTTCATGCGGATCTATCCGCATGTGAAGTTCGATGTGATCGGCGACGACTTTCTCACCGACATTGTCGGCGAAGGGGTCGACCTTGCCTTCCGCCTTGGCGAGCTGACCGATTCCAGCCTGATGGCGAAGAAGCTGGCAGAGGCGCCGCGCGCGCTATGGGCCTCCCCTGCCTACCTGGAGCGCAAAGGCACGCCGCAAAAACCGGCAGACCTCGCCAAGCATGACGCGCTGATCTTCCGCCATACCCGATCCACCATTTGGACACTGACCAATGGCAACCAGAAAGAGGACGTGACCGTCGACGGGCCGTTCCGCGCCTCTGGCGGCGAGATCCTGCAGCAGGCCGCCGAGGACGGGCTCGGAATATTGATGGCGCCGGGCTGGCTCGTTTCGAACTGCCTCGGATCGAACACGCTGGTGCGCGTCCTGCCTGAGTGGAACGCGCAAAGCCTGTCGATCCACGCCGTCTGGGCCGCGGGCAAACTCCGCGGCAAGGCGAAGTTATTTGCAGACCACCTGGCCGACAGCCTGAAAACGAAAATCCAGATCTGCTAGCCTTCGCGGTAGCCCGCCGCGGGGAACACACCCACCAGCTTCATCATCTGTGTGAAGAAGCCGACCTCCTCCAGCGCTAGCTGGACGGAACGCTCATCCGGATGGCCTTCGATTTCGGCGTAGAACTGCGTCGCGGTGAAATTGCCGCCGACCATGTAGCTTTCCAGCTTGGTCATGTTGATGCCGTTGGTGGCGAAACCGCCCAGCACCTTGAAGAGCGCCGCGGGAATGTTGCGCACTTCGAACAGGAATGCCGTCTTGGCCGGCCCGTCGCCAAGCTCGATCTCGGAAGGTTCGCGCGACATGATCACGAAGCGGGTCGTGTTGTGCGCGGCGTCTTCGATGTCTTCAGCCAGAATTTCGAGGCCATAGACTTCGGCCGCCAGACGCGGTGCGATGGCGGCAAGGGTCCGGTCGCCGCTTTCGGCCACTTCGCGCGCGGCGCCAGCCGTATCCGACGCCGTCACCGAATCAATTCCATGCTCCCGCAGGAATTTCCTGCACTGGCCGAGACCCATGATATGGGACCGGGCCTTCTTGACCTCTTCCAGTTTCACGCCCGGCAGGGCCATCAGCTGGAACCGGATCGGCAGGTAGTGCTCAGCGACGATCTGAAGGCTGGTCCCTGGCAAAAGGGAATGAATATCGCTGACCCGGCCGGCAATCGTGTTTTCGACGGGAATCATGGCCAGATCCGCCTCGCCCTTCTCCACAGCGGCGAAGCAATCCTCGAATGTCCGGCACGGCAAGGGTTCCAGCGCTGGAAAAGCCTGATTGCAGGCGATGTGCGAATTGGCCCCCGGTTCGCCCTGATATGCGATTTTTCCCGTCATTTTTCCGGCCTTTACCGTATTTCTTGCTGCGTCGGATCGCCGCGACGAACAGGGGAAGCTTCCCTATCGCGCAGCCTTTATATTGCGGGCCATCCGTTAGCGTGCCAAAAGGCGCGCGCGCAAGACTTATGACCAGACAGATTCGAAGGAAGATCCTCATGGGGGAACTCGGTCTCAACAAGATCCTGGGAGCGCTGCTGGCGACCGCACTGGGCCTTTTCGGGCTCAAGACGCTTTCTGATGTGGTGTTTGCCCATGGTGGAGAAGGCCACGGGGAAGAGCATGCTGAAGCGACTTCCCTGTCGGAGCAGATGTGCGAAAAATTCGCTTACTGCGTCGAAGTTGCCGGCGGCGGCGCCGCGGCAGCTGAAGAGGAAGAAGTGTTCGACCTCGGTGCCCTGCTTGCTGCTGCGGACATTTCGCGCGGCGAACGCACCTTCAAGGGCCAGTGCACGACCTGCCACACGATTGAAGAGGGCGGCGCCAACGGCACCGGCCCGAACCTTCATGGCGTTGTCGGCGCTGCCAAGCACCATCATGCGGACTTCAACTACTCCGCTGCCATGACCGATCTCGGCGGCACGTGGACTTATGAAGATCTGAACCACTGGCTGGAAAACCCGAGCTCGTTTGCCCGCGGCACGTCCATGTCCTTCGCCGGTCTCCGCAAGGATCCGGACCGGATCAACGTGATCGCCTACCTCGCCGCGAACACTCCGGACGCCCCGCCGTTCCCGGCCCCGCTGCCGGCCGCTGGTGAAGATGATGGCGCTGCTGCTGCCGAAGAAGGGGCTGAAGCCCCGGCAGAAGGGGAAGAAGCTGCTGCCCCGGTCGAAGACGCTGTGGAAGGTGCAGCCGAGACGGTCACCGAGGCTGTCGTTGAAGAGGCTGATGCTGCTACCGAAACCGCTGAAGAGGCTTTTGACGAAGAAGCCCCGACGCCGACGGAAGAAGAAGGCGAGTAAGGCTCAGGCGCCGGTCTTCCAGGCCGGCACCATCCCCTTCTCTGAAGATATTTGTATGCGCCGGGCCCCTATGGGCTCGGCGTAATACTTTGCGATCCGGGTCACGGCTTCCTCGAATGGCTCGTGCGCAGCGGCCATATGCCAGGCATTGGCGTGCAGGAGGTGGCCGGAATCGGTCATGATGCCGGCATGGCCTTTCCAGAACACGATATCCCCGCGCTGTAGCGCGCCAGGGGCCTGCCAATCGGCAATGGCCTCTCCGGCCCACGCAAACTGCATGTCACTGTCGCGCGGCAGCAGCACACCTGCCGCCTCGAAGGATTGCTGGGTCAGTCCCGTACAATCCAGGCCAAGCCCGGACCGCCCGCCCCAGAGATAGGGCGTGCCAATGTACCGCTCAGCCACGCTGACCGGATCCTCCTCAAACACGTCGAGCGGCGCCAGGTGGCGATGATGGACCCATCCGGCATCCTGGCACTGCCGCCAGTCGCCTTCCTCTGCCATCACGCTGACACGCGCGCCCAGGCTCAGTATCAGCTGCGGCGGAGATTTCAGGTCCGGCCTCGCATAGGCGTGGGTATGTGGCCGTGTGATGCGATGCGTTGGGGCAAGCAGGCGTTCGGACAGCCCCGCCAACGCCACCCAGCCGACATAGCGGTCGCGCTGGCACTGAACGAGCGCAAAGCCGTGCTGCTCTTCGAAAACATCCAGGATTTCGCCAAACAGCGCTTCGGTGGCGAGGCGGGAATCCGGTAGCGGACCTTCCCGGACTGCCACGCTTCCCGCGCGCACCTGTACGGGGCGGCACGGCCTGTCAGGCGGTGTCAGTCGGGTATCATTATAGTCAGGCATGGAAAGCCCCGCAGCGTTGTCCTACGCCGCCGAAGCCTTGCGTGCTTTCGAGCTTGCGGCAGCTTCCTGATCCTTGCCGGAGGATGCGGCGAGAACAAGGCCCGCAAACCGGCGAAGATATGTCATGCCTGACGGGCGGCGTTCCAGGAAGATGTTCCGCAGGTCGGCCTCATCGCGTACGCGCTTGATGAAATCGAGGCGCTCCAGCGCATCCAGCGCGCGGGTGACGGCCGGTTTGGCAATATTCAGCTGCTCGGCAAGACCCCGCACCGTGTGCGGCCCCGGCATGAGGGCGATGGTCATCAGGATGGCCTGCTGGCGGGCTGTCAGGTCCGGCGCGTCGGAACGAACCGAGGCAGTCACCGCACGGCGCCACAGTTCCAGACCTTCGCGCTCTGACAGTTGCATCCTGCTCATCCCCTTTGATTTTCGTCTTACGCAAGAATCTCAGGTGATTTGCGGACTCCGTCCAGCCCTCTGCGCGCCGATACGGCAGTGCTTGCCCCTTCACATTGTGGACAAAACACACGACATTGGACCCATGAGTGCCACAGACAGCCATTCTCATGTCCACGCCAACACGCCCTGCAGTCCGCAGGACGTCGACGCGTTCCTGAACGAAGCCGAAACCCTGGTTGCCCGCCAGGGCCAGCGGATGACGAAAATCCGCCGCAAGGTGTTGCGCCTGCTGCTGGAGAGCACTGAGCCCGCCAAGGCCTATGACCTGCTGGCGAACCTCGACGGGGAAGGCTCCGCCAAGCCGCCGACGATCTATCGCGCGCTGGATTTCCTTCAGGACACAGGCCTCGCCCACAAGATCGAGAGCCTGAACGCCTATGTCGCCTGCGGGCATGCCAGCCACCGTCACTCGGCTGTGTTCCTGATATGCGACCAGTGCCATGGCGCCGAGGAGCTCCATGCCGAAGCGACCAGCGCCGCCCTCAAGGCCGAAACGGATGCGGCCGGTTTCAAAATGTCCCGCGCAGTTGTGGAAGTGCGCGGTATCTGCAGGGATTGTGCTGCGTGAAAACTCTCTGGCGGGGAAGCTGCAATCAGTGGGATTGCGACGAGATGGGGCACATGAATGTGCGCGTCTATGTCGAGAAACAAATGGAAGGCCTGGCGGTCTTTGCCCATGCGCTCGGCATGCCGCACGCCTTCCGGCAAAACTCCCCGTCCACCATCGTTCCGGTGGACCAGCATATTCGGTTCGTCCGCGAAGTCCTGCCCGGCCGGCCGCTCAGCATGAAGGGTTGCCTGATCGAGGTCGGTGAGGCCGACGCACTCGTTTATCAGGAGCTGCGCCACGCGGATGGCCAGCTGGCCGCCGCTTTCCGGACTCGGATCATGCATATCGACACAGCCGGACGCGAACCCTTTGCGTGGGGTAAGAGCGTGCGCGCGGCCATGGCCGACGATATCGGCACGCCGCCTGACGAGTCAGCCCCGCGCTCCATCGATCCGGAGGCCACAGGCCTGCCCTATGACGACATCTCGATCGAGACACCGCGCGACCTCGGCATCGCCTGCATCGGCATGGGCGCCGTGCCGCCGCAGCATCTGGACGTGCACGGACGGATGTCTCCGGCATGGGTAATTGGGCGTGTATCGGATTCCGTCCCCAATCTCCTGTTCGACTGGCGCAAGAAAGTGGCCGCGGCGGCAGGCGACCTGCGCATGGGCGCGGCGGTGCTGGAATACCGGATCCGCTATCACGACATGCCGGAAGCGGGTGACCGGTTCGAAGTCTATACCGGCCTTGGCGGCGTTCAGGGCAAGACCCATAGCCTGCTCCACTGGCTGATGGATCCGGTATCCGGCAAGCCATGGGCAACCAGCCAGGCGACCGCCATCACGCTCGACCTCGACGCGCGCAAGGCCATCCCCGCCCCGGCCGCAGCTATCGAGGAACTCGAACGCCTCGCCCCGAAAGGCCTGTCGATCTGACTTAAAGCGCCGTCGCGATAATCTCGGCGACGCGCGGAATGTCTTTCAGGTTCAGCCCAGCGATATTGATGCGGCCCGATCCCGGCATGTAGAGACCGAATTCTTCTCGCAAGGCTTTCGCGCCTGCCGGCGTGACCGGCAGCTGGCTGAACATGCCGTTCTGCGTCGTAAGGCTTGCGAGCAGGTTCGAGCCGGTGCGCTGGACGAGTTCCCCCGACAGGGCCTTGCGCAGCGAAATCATTCGCTCCCGCATCGATGTCAGCTCCGCTTCCCATTCGGCGCGCAGGGCTGCATCGCCAAGGATCGTCGCCACAATGCCCGCGCCATGCGCCGGCGGCATGGACCAGGTCGCCCGGGAAATGTCCGCCACATGGGTGGTGGCTGCCGCGATGCCGTCCGCCGTTTCGCCCACCGCAAGGAAGCAGCCGGCCCGCTCGCGGTAGAGACCAAAATTCTTGGAACAGGAATAGGAGATCAGCGCCTCGCCGGCCGCGTCTATGAAGGCGCGCACGCCGGCGATGTCTGCGTCGAGGCCATGCGCGAAGCCGTGATAGGCAACATCCAGCATGACGATCAGGCCGCGTTCCTTCACGAAGGCGCCGAGGTCGCGCCAGTCTTCCAGTGTCAGGTCGATACCGGTCGGGTTGTGGCAAGGCCCCTGCACGATCACGCCGTCGCCGCGCTCTGCCTTGGCGAGGTCTTCCAGCATGGCCGCGCGGTCTGCTGTGCCCGTGTCCGGATCGGCATAGCGGTAACTGCCGGTCGTGAGACCTGCCGACTGGACGACTTTCGGATGGTTCGGCCAGGTCGGGTCAGACACCCAGACCTTTTTCACGCCGAGGCGGCGCATCAGACCGACACCCAGCGAGAGCGCGCCGCAGCCGCCCGGCGCGGTGAAGGACAGCGTGCGCCCTTCCTTGCGGACCGGCGCGTCCGCACCGAACACGAAATCTTCGATGGCGGCGCAGAAGTCGACATTCCCGCGCGGGCCTTCATAGACCTTCGTCGTCTGGCGCTGCAGCATCAGCGCTTCGGCCTTGGCGACGGCGGACATGACCGGCGTATTGCCCTGGTCATCCTTGTAGACGCCGACGCCAAGATCGAATTTCTCGACCCGGTCATCCTCGCGGAATGCGGTCATCAGGCCGAGCAGTGCGTCCGGCGGCAGAGGCGAAAGCGGAGAGAATGCAGAAGTCATGGCGCAGCCCTAATCCGGAGCGTGTCCGGATTCAATCCTCCACGTCTGACAGATGGCTTTAGCCGACGATCGTGGCCTCGGTGTTTTCCTTCACATCCTGCAAGGATACGCCGGGCGCGAGCTCGATCACTTTCAGACCACTCTCGACGACATCGAAGACGCAGAGGTCCGTGATGATGCGGTTGACCACGCCCTTGCCGGTCAGCGGCAGGGTGCAGGCCTTCAGCACTTTGGTCTCGCCCTTCTTGTTGCAGTGATCCATCACCACAACGATGCGCTTCACGCCGGCGACGAGATCCATCGCGCCGCCCATGCCCTTCACCAGCTTGCCGGGGATCATCCAGTTGGCGATGTCGCCATTCTCGGCCACTTCCATCGCGCCGAGGATGGCGATGTTGATATGGCCGCCACGGATCATCGCAAAGCTGGTGGCAGAGTCGAAAAAGCTCGTGCGCGGCAGCGTTGTGATCGTCTGCTTGCCGGCATTGATCAGGTCAGCGTCTTCCTCGCCCTCGAACGGGAACGGACCCATGCCCAGCATGCCGTTCTCGGACTGGAGGGTGACGTCCATGTCGTCCGGAATGTGGTTTGCCACCAGCGTCGGAATGCCGATGCCGAGGTTCACATAGAATCCGTCGTGAAGTTCCTTTGCGGCGCGCGCCGCCATTTCATCGCGTGTCCAGGGCATTAGTAGTGCTCCCGCTTGCGGACTGTCCGTTGTTCGATGCGCTTTTCGAAGGTGCCTTGCACGATGCGCTGCACAAAGATGCCCGGCAGGTGGATTTCGTCCGGGTCAAGATCGCCGGTCGGCACGATTTCCTCGACCTCTGCGACGGTGACCTTGCCGGCCATCGCCATCGGCGGATTGAAGTTGCGGGCCGTCTTGTTGAAGACGAGGTTGCCCTGCGTGTCGGCCTTCTCGGCCTTCACGATGGAAAGGTCTGACACAAGGCCGGTTTCGAGGATGTAGGTCTCGCCGTCGAAGTCGCGGTGTTCCTTGCCCTCTGCCACCAGCGTGCCGACGCCCGTCTTGGTGTAGAAGCCGGGAATGCCCGCGCCCCCTGCCCGGCAGCGCTCTGCCAGCGTGCCTTGCGGGTTGAACTCCAGTTCAAGTTCGCCGGAAAGATACTGGCGCTCGAACTCCTTGTTCTCGCCGACATAGGACGAGATCATCTTCTTGATCTGGCGCGTCTGCAGCAGCAGGCCGAGGCCGAAATCGTCCACGCCCGCATTGTTGGAAATCGCTGTGATGTCCTTCACGCCGCTGTCGCGCAGGGCGAGGATGAGATTCTCCGGAATGCCGCAGAGGCCGAAGCCACCGGCCATCACGGTCATGCCGTCGAAGGTGAGCCCCTCAAGGGCTTCCTTCGCAGAATTATAGACCTTGCTAGACATGGACAGGTCCTGTCGCTCCCTGACTTGTGCGCCTTGCCGGGAGCGCTTCCCGGCAAGGCGCGTTCATTTATGTTGCGTAGCACAATTTCCGGTGACCCGAACCGGTTTCCGGGGCCCAAAATTTCAACAGGCGTTGAAACACAGGCGCCGGCGGAAAACAAGACGTCAGATCCGGTTTTATGAGACCGCTTCGACCGTCTGTTCGATGGCGCCGAAGATCGAGTGCCCCGCCTTGTCCAGCATCTCCATGCGCACCGTATCGCCCGGTTTCATGAAGGGGGTTTTCGGCGCGCCGTCCGCGATGGTTTCGATCATCCGGATCTCGGCGATGCAGGAATAACCGAGCCCGCCTTCGCTGACCGGCTTGCCTGCCCCGCCATCGGCATCCTTGTTGGACACGGTGCCGGAGCCGATGACCGTGCCAGCCGTCAATGGACGGGTCTTTGCCGCGTGAGAGACGAGGCGCGCGAGGCTGAACGTGGCATCGACGCCGGCATTGGCCCGGCCGAAGGGCTGGCCGTTATAATCCACATGCAGCGGCAGGTGGATGACGCTGTCTTTCCAGGCATCGCCCAGTTCATCCGGCGTGACGGCGACCGGCGTGAAGGCGCTCGGCGGCTTGGACTGGAAGAAGCCGAAACCCTTGGCGAGTTCGCCGGGGATCAGCCCGCGCAGCGACACGTCATTGCACAACATGATGAGTTTTATGTGGGCCGCCGCATCTGCCTCGGAGACGCCCATCGGCACATCATCGGTGATGACGGCGACCTCCCCTTCCATGTCGCAGCCCCAGGCGATATCGCCCAGCGGGATGGCATCGCGGGGCCCGAGGAAGGCGTCAGAGCCGCCCTGATACATCAGCGGGTCGTCATAGAAGCTTTCCGGCACCTCGGCGCCGCGCGCCTTGCGCACCAGTTCGACGTGATTGATATAGGCCGACCCATCCGCCCACTGATAGGCGCGGGGCAGCGGGCTTTCGCAATCATGCTCGTGGAAGCGGAAGGTTGGGACAGAGCCCAGCTCCACCTGCTCTGCCAGCTGCTGCAGACGCGGGGCCGTGTGCGCCCAGTCATCCAGCGCGGCCTGTAGGGTCGGCGCGATAGACGCGGCATCGGTCGCGCGCGTCAGGTCTTTCGAAACGACAACAAGACGCCCGTCACGGGCGCCGTTCTTGATAGTGGCGAGTTTCATGTATCAACTTTCTTCCGCGATTTTTTCGTGCAACCAGGCGGCGTGGCGGGGGGCTTGCTTGGTGGCGGTCCATTCCTCGATCATCGGTTCGGCCACGTCTTTGAGCTGCTTCATCTGCTCCGGCGTGCCGATATCGGCAGCGAGTTCGATGCGGTGGCCATTGGGGTCGAAGAAATAGATCGACTTGAAGATGCCGTGATGCGTCGGGCCCAGCACGTCGAGCCCCATGCCTTCAAGGTGCGCCTTGGTCTCCATCAGTTCTTCCAGCGAGCCGACGCGGAACGCGATGTGCTGCACCCAGTCGGGCGTGTTCTTGTCGCGGCCCATTTCAGGCTGCTGAGGTAATTCGAAGAAGGCCAGCACATTGCCGTTCCCGGCATCGAGGAAAATGTGCATGTACGGATCATAGGCGCCGGTCGAGGGCACATGGTCTTCCGCGATGGCGAGCTGGAAATCCATGCCCAGCGCATCGCGATAGAACTCGACCGTCTCCTTCGCATCCTTGCAGCGATAGGCGACATGGTGGACGCCTTTCAGGTGTGCGGGTGATGTCATTTGGTATCTCCCTTTTCTTTCGCGGCGTTCTTTGCGCGCCGCCAGGCATTGAACCAGCTGCCGATACCGAGGCCCAGCGTGACGCCGGGAATGGCCGGAGCCGAAATCACGCCGATGCGCCACAGGATGACACCGACAACCGTGCCGGCCACGGCTCCGATCAGGCCTTCGCCGACCGGGGACAGCTGAACTTTCTTTTTCGGCTCGCTCATGCGTCCTCTTCGACCTTCAATGCACCTCGCTGGATCTGGTCACGTTCCATGGATTCAAACAAGGCCTTGAAGTTGCCTTCGCCGAAGCCTTCCTTGTAGTCGCCCTTGCGCTGGATGAACTCGAAGAAGACCGGGCCGATCTGGGCCTGGGCAAAGATCTGGAGCAGGAGACGCGGTTGGCCGCCCTCGGTCGTGCCGTCCAGCAAGAGGCCGCGGGATTTCAGGCCTTCGACATCCTCGCCATGCCCCGGCAGGCGCTCGTCCAGCATCTCATAATAGGCTGCCGGCGGCGCGGTCATGAAGGGCACGCCCTTCTGTTTCAGGCTGTCATAGCAGGCATAGAGATCGTCGCAGATCAGGGCGATGTGCTGGATGCCCTCGCCGTTGAACTCCCGCAGAAATTCCTCGATCTGGCCGCCGCCGCTCTTGCCTTCTTCGTTGAGCGGGATGCGGATCTTGCCGTCCGGCGCCGTCAGCGCCTTGGAGGTGAGGCCCGTATACTCGCCCTTGATGTCGAAATAGCGGATTTCCTGGAAATTGAAGAGCTTCTCGTAGAAGTCCGCCCAGTACGTCATCCGCCCGCCATAGACGTTATGAGTCAGGTGATCGATCAGCTTGAAACCTGCGCCAACCGGGTGCTTCTCCACCTCCGGCAGATATTCGAAATCGATGTCGTAAATGTCGAGCCCGTCGCCATAGCGGTCGATCAGGTAGATGATCGAATTGCCAATGCCGCGGATGCCGGGAATGTGCAGCTCCATCGGGCCGGTCTGGACGTGCACTGGCTCGGCGCCCTGCTCCAGCAAATGCTTGTAGGCCTTGCGGGCGTCGCGCACGCGGAAGCCCATGCCGCAGGCAGAGGGCCCGTGCTCGCGCGAGAAATACCAGGCGGCAGATTTCGGCTCGTAATTGGTGATCAGGTTGATGCCGCCCTGGCGCCAAAGCTCCACATCTTTCGAGCGGTGGCGGGCGACTTTGGTGAAGCCCATCGTCTCGAAAACCGGCTCCAGCACGCCTTTTTCCGGGGCTGAAAACTCGATGAACTCAAAACCGTCGAGGCCTGCAGGGTTGTCAAACAGGTCGGCCATGGGTTCTCTCCCTATTGTGATAATCAGATTTAGTTTCATATGTAACTATTTATTGCCGTCAAGGCAAGTATGAATGGACCCGCCATGCCCGACTCATCCCGGACCCCTCAGCTGCGACTGCGTGAATTCCTGCCCTATCGCCTGTCCGTGCTGTCCAACACGATCTCGCGGCGGATCGCAGAGCTTTACGACCGCGAATTCGGCCTCTCGATCTGGCAATGGCGCGTCATGGCAGTGACGGGAGATACGCCGGGCATCAGCGCCACAGAAATCGGGCAACGCACAGCAATGGACAAGGTTGCCGTCAGCCGCGCAGTCGCCGGGCTGATCGAGGTGGGCTATCTTGAGCGGAAATCCTCTGAAGAGGACGCGCGGCGCTCTATGCTGTTTCTCACGCCTGCCGGAAAGTCCGTGTACGACGACATCGTGCCAATGGCGATGTCAGAAGAACAGGCACTGGAATCCGTGTTGACGCCCGAAGAGCGCCAGGAGCTGACGCGCCTGATGGAGAAACTGGCGCAGTCAGCCTCCCCCGACCGGCCACTCTGGTAAAGGCGGCTACTACGCCCTGCGGCGGCGGATGCTGAGAGAGCGAGACACGTCCGAATCCTCTTCCAGCGTAAACCGCTCGACCAGCCGCGCGATGAAGGCGGATAGCGCATCGCGCACTTCATAGGGCGCTTCCATCGGCAGGAAGTGGGACGTCCCGCGCACGCCCTTCATCATCAAGGCCTGATTCATCAGGATGATCTGTGCCCGCACTTTCGGGGAGATGACCGAAGACCGGTTCGGCCTGAGCACGATGATCGGAATCTTGTGCTTGCGCACCTTTCTGAGGGCCCGCCAGGGCTGGTTCCGCTGTGCGGCAAACGTTGCCGATTCCCATTTCGGATCGCAGGTCAGACGCCAGACCTGATCCTCACTCTGGGCGCCATTGTGATCGACCCGGTCGATCCCGTCCAGGAGATAGTCTGCCAGGAACGGCTCGCGCCAGGTCGTGAACGCCCCGCGTCCGGTATAGGATTCCAGCGCCTCACGGAACGCCGGAAACTCCGCCCGCCGCTTCTTCGCCCCGCGCGCCAGCATGTTCCGGTTGGCGATCCAGGTGACCGGCGGGAAGACGTGCTTCCAGAAATAATAGACGCGCGGCATGATCACCGGATCGGCCAGGACAAGGCCTTTGACGAGGTCGGGCCGCTTGCCCGCGACCAGCAGCGCCACGGTCGCCCCCATGGAATGGCCGCTCAGCACGACGCCATGCGGCGCTTCCCTCTCAAGCCATTCGATCACGTCATCGCGGTAGCGGTGCCAGGATTTCATGCGGCCCGGTTTTGCCGGCATGGTCGAGCGGCCATGCCCGCGCATGTCCAGTGCCGCCACGCGCTGGCGCAGGCCAAGCGGTGCCAGCAGGGACTGGTATGTCATGGCATTGAAGCCGGTGGCGTGGATCCAGACCGCCGCGAAGGGCTTGATCGGATCGCCGAACTCGATCCCGGCCAGTTTGCCGCCGGCTTTCATCTCAGTTGCAAAACGACGCATCAGCCGCGGTTCCCGAACACGCGCCGCAGCAGCTCTGTCGTTCGCGCCACCGGGTTCTCCCGGATCTTTTTCTCTTCCTGGGCAACATAAAGGAAAATGCCATCGAGGCCGTAGTCCACCGCGTGGGCGGTCAGATCCGCCTGCAGGCTGGAGGTGATTCCGCCAGCGCCATACTGCGCAGCAACGCCTTCCATTGCCGTGAATGCACCGGACTTCGACAGGGCATCCCGGGCATAGGGGGTGAAGGCGGCGCGCAACTGGGTTTCCGTCCTGGATCGCAGGTAATCCGTCGCTGCCGTGTCCCCGCCATTCAGAATGTTCAGCGCGTCGCTGATCGTCATGTTGCGGATGGCACCGAGAATCAGGGCCTGCGCCTCCGGCACCGAATCCTCCGCCGCGCGGTTCATGCGCAGCTCAAGATCATCGAGCGGTCCGCTGGCGCCGACCTTGGCGAGGTTCGACTGGATGCTCCGATAGGTCTTGGGAAGCGGGATGCGGATTTTCGGGTCGCCATAATATCCGTTCGTCTGGCCCAACTGGTTGGCGACCAGATTTGTGCCGACGGTCAGTGCTTCGCGCAGGCCCGCATCGATCTCGGCAATGCTCAGAGCACTCTGGGATTCTGGTGTGGTGGCGGAACCAAGGACCTCTCCCAGTACGCGGCCAAACTCGCCGCTTGTCCCGGTTTCAGCACAGCCAGCCGTGAGAAGCGCCAGGCTCAGCGCTCCCAGCATCCTTCGGTTCATCTACCTTTACCCTCACTCTGGCCCCGGCCCCGGGACACTCCCTCTTCTCCTACAGGAGCGCTTCCCTGAATTGAAGCCGCTCACGCAGGCGCGGTGCATCAAAGCCTGACCTTACGAACTTGTCACGCAACTCTGCAAAGAAACTCATTGACCACGCTTGTAGTCATACCTTATGACCACATTCGTAGTCCTACCGGGGAGTCCCAGTGATGAAAATTTCCGCCGCCGAACTCGATGTGATGAGCGTGCTCTGGCAGACGCCGGGCCTCGCCGCATCCGACGTTCATGAGGCATTGGGCGATGAGAAAGACTGGACCAGCCGCACCGTGAAAACCCTGCTGGCGCGCCTGGTCGAGAAAGGCGCCCTTCGCACGGAGGAAGATGGCCGCCGCTATCTCTATCACCCCATCATTGAAGAGGGCGCCTACAAGGCGAAAGCTGCCGGCCAGTTCGTGGACCGCGTTTTCTCCGGCCGGGCAGCACCACTGGTCGCACACTTGGCGGATACGCGCGGCCTGACACCGGAAGACATTGAAGAACTGGAACGCCTGCTGGGGGATCTGAAGAAATGAACGGCGCAACTTTCCTTCCTGACATGACATCGGCCTTGCAGACCGTTCTGGCTGTCTCCGTGCTGATCGGCCTCATCCTTTTTGTCCGTCGGCCGGTTGCCAAGCATTTCGGCGCGGGCGTTGCCTATGCCCTTTGGGCCCTGCCGCTGGCCCGCCTGGTTCTTCCGCCGCTACAGGTTCCGGTTTCCCTGATGCCCCTGTTGGGCTTGCCCAAATCCGCGTCATCTGAAGCCGCTGCGGAACCGGCAAGCGTGTTCGCAGCTGCCTCAGCACCGGAAGCGATCCTTCCGGTACTCGTCACTTCTCCGTCTGCCCCGACCGTCATGCCCGCCCCTCCTCTGGCGGAAAGCGTGATCGCGAGCGGTCTGGCACCTTCCCCTACCTTGATAGACACATTGTCAGTCTTGCTGGTGCCCGGCTTGTTCCTTGTCTGGGCAGGCGGAGCTTTGATTGCCTTCGGTCTCAGCCTTTGGCGCCAGCACGTGTTCATGCAGACCGTGAAGCGGGAAGCCGTGAACGTGTCGCCCCGCCTGCAGCGCATTTCACAGCAGGTTGCCATGCAGGTCGGCCTGAAGCGCCTGCCGGTGATCGCCTCCAGCTTCATTTCGTCCGGCCCGCTTGTGACCGGCCTTTTCCGCCCGGTCGTCTTGCTGCCGGCATGGTTCGAGACGGATTATGACGACACCCAGCAGCGCGCTGCCCTCGCCCACGAGCTGACCCATGTCCGGCGCGGCGATCTCTGGGCCCTGCAGCTGGCAGAGTTCTTCATTGCCTGCATGTGGTTCAATCCGCTGGCCTACTACGCCCACCGCGCATTCCGCACGGACCAGGAAGCCGCCTGTGATGCAGACGTGCTGAAGACGGGCACCGCTTCGCCGCACGCTTATGGCGCCACGCTGATCAAGGCTGTGAAGTCGGCCTCGCAGGAGCGCCTGCCTGTTGGCGCGGGCCTGCCTTTGACGCATGCCCTGAAGGAGCGCCTCAGCCGCATGACTCATCCGGTTCCGACCCGCACCCGCCGCCTCGCCGGTGGCGCCGCAACCGCTGTCATCGGGGCAGCCGCCCTGATCGCGACCTCCTCGGTCCCGGCTAATGCAGGCGAACGCGATCACCATGAACTGCGGATCGAGAACGGCACCGCCTACGTGAATGGCAAGATGATCCCTGACCGCCAGATCATTGTCCTTGGCGAGCCTTTTGAAGGCATCGAGCCTGGTCCCGAATTCACTGCGGAGATCAACCGGCTGTCCCAGGAAATGGCTGAGGAAGGCAGGCTGATCACCAAGCTCACCGCCAAGATTACATCGAACCTTCCTGAAATGAATTTCTCCATGGAAGACGACGCAGAGTTCCAGGCCCTCATGGCCGAGCTGAACGACTTGCCCATCGTCATGGACTTCAACGAAGATTTCGACGTCCAGTTCGACGGCGAAATGTCCGACGAGGACTGGGAAGCCTGGGGCAAGAAATGGGAAGAATGGGGAGAACAGTTCGAGAAACGCGCGGAACAATGGACCGTCGTCTACGAAACCCGCGCAGAAGAGATGCACCAGAAGCTCGAACCTGAACTCGAACGCATGACCGAGGAACTGGAGAGCCGTCTGGAAGAGAAATCCATCAAGCTCGAAGCGCTCATCGACGAAAAATTCGGCGACGACTTCGAATTCCGTATCGACGCAACCTCCAGCGCCCTGGATGCCCTCGTGGAAGAATGCCGCGACGCCGACCTTGCGGATGGTCAGACGAAGGTGATGAGCCGCACCGTCGACCTCGGGAACGGCAAGAACACGGTCAAGATCGCCTGCGTGAAGGGTGATGGCGAAGCCCTGCGGTCCCCAACCACTTTGGCGGTCATCAATTCCAGCAAGAAGCTGTGCGACGTCGAAAAGAAGTCGTTCCGTGATCAGGTCTACCCGGAAGGCGAACTCGACGGCGCTGAAAAGTAAGCTCCTGTAAGCGTTCGCGCTCAAATCCCAGGACCAAGCCCCGGCACTGACCTGCCGGGGGTATAGTCATCTCCAGCGATAAATTACATTACGGCTCATTGGATTAGTGGGTTTGAGATGTATGACGCGGGAAATGACTTAAATCAGGCGTTTGCCCCAAGGTCGGCATCAATACTTTCTTGTAACGAATACAGCTGATCCCGTAGTTCCTGGTGGTGTCGATCCAGATATTTTGAAACATTGCCGTTATCTAGAAGTCGAGAAATGTACCCGCTCGCAACAACAAGTTTGAGCATGTTGGTTCCATAGTGGTCTTCGACCGACTTGATGTCTCTTCTTAGTTCCTCAACTTCTCTTTCCATCTTGCGCCGGTCGTCGTCAGACACCCCTCGAATCGAACGATTGGCGGTCGGGTCAAGTAACTGGTCTGACTTTGTGGCAACCAGCAATGCTTTTGCGTAAGAGCTGGAATAGTTGTTTGTCGCGACCATAAGCTCTGCAACTTCAATCTGCCTTATTGGGGTCATCCTTCTCAGGATTCCCGCAGTATCCATTGCAAACTTGGCGTCCTTGAGAATATCAACGGCTTCTGAACAGATGCCTTTGAGAAGGTCTCTCTTCCTTCGTATAGACTCGATGTTTAGGCCAAGTGCTTTCGCTATCTTTTTCTCTGAGACCCCATTATCGATCGCTCTTAGAACCATAAAATGTTCTTGTACGGTCGAAAGGCGATTTACTCTTTTGTTGTAGGTGTACCCCTCGTCGTCGCTTGATACCAAGCACGTGACTTCCGTTTCTCCAGCGTCCTTTAAAGCTTCGACCCTCATATGGCCGTCCAGGATTAGGTATTTGCCTTTTCCGTTCTTTATTCGGTGCACAACAATCGGCTCTACCAGACCAACTTCCGCAATGGAGCAGCAGATCTGCTCGAATTTCTTCGTGGCTTTAGTAGGTTTGGAGACGAGCTTGGAAGGCACCAAGTCATCCAACTTCAGTATCAGGCATTCATCTTCGAAAGCTCGAACTATCTCAGACTGCATTCTCGTCGACCTCATAGTCCAGAAAGTCCGCAATCTGTGTAGGCAGGGTTTCCAATCCCTCCGCCCGAAGCAGGGTAACAAAGTGTTCGTCGTGGAATAGCGCGCCTAAAGCACTTTTGACGACAGCAAGGCGTGCATCGGTCAGGTTGGCCCGCCTAATCAAACTGCGCTGTCGTTCAGTTTCACTTTTGTAGTGCCGCACCATAGCGTGTGCCGTTACAGGCCTACTCGATCCGGATTTTGCCCTCGTTATAGCTTTGCCCCACCTTTCGCGATCTCTCACAAGCTTAATTGCAGCTTTGAGCTTCTTACCTCTCAGCTCCTTTCGTGTGTAAGCCTCGTTTAAAGCCGCTTGCGTTTCATGGCTGCCAGTTCGAGCGATCTCGACGGCAATACTGATCGGAATATCGCCGCGTTCGACGGCTGCGTACAAACGTTGTTCGCCGTCATTGATCAGCTTCAACAGTCCGGACACATAATCCGGACTAAGGCCTGTCTTTGTTGCAATATCAGAAGAGGTGAAGCCTCTGTCAGACAGCACTCCAATTTCGTGCACGGTTTCCAGTGAGGTGGGTGATCGTCGGGCCAAGTTTTCGATCAGGCTTTGAACGTAGCATTCTTCTTCCGAAAGAGAGACCACGATTGCAGGTATTCGAATTTCACCTAAAGCCTTGAACGCTTCGAGCCTACCTTGACCACAAATGAGCACATAGGGCTTGGACTTCGCCTTTCCTGTTGAAATGCTTACTTTGATTGGACGCTTCAAACCAACTGCCGAGATACTCTCAACAATTTTTCGGAACTTGGCTCGATTTCGGTCGCGTGGATTCAAGACGTAAATGTCTTCTATTTTGATCTCCGTAACGGAGTCGGCAAAGCTTCTCGGCATCACGCAACCTCTGCAATCGGCGTGCGATCCGACATTCTCAGCAAGGGTTCGATCGATTCAAATCTATAGACGTCCAATGCCAGCTCATTGTGTAGCGCAAGACGCACGGACGATGATTGAAAATCAAGACGGGGAAGCAAATAGTAGTCCAGAGCCGCCTCATTTTCTTGATCCATTCGTACACCAATAGTGACATCAGGGCGGAGCTTGGAGTCGAAACGAACCTTCCATCTGGATGAGCCCGCATTCGTGAACAGGTGCCGGGCGATACAAATCGACACTGAGAATTCAGAGTTTATCGTCAGCAGTTGCGTGGCAGGGTCAGACTCAACCGTTGCCCCTAATAGCTCTATCGCACGAACGATACTCGCAACCGTTTCAGCGTGATAGGACCGCAATGTGCGATTGATCTCAATATAGCGATAGTCCCGGTCAGGTTCGAAGCCAATTAGCGAATATGCTCGGATAAGACTACCAAATCTGTGTGAATACGCGCTGCTGGATGGTGTGTTTGGGGCTTCGTCGATAATTATTCCCGAAATGTATCCATATTGATCGTATAGGGATTTTAGGCGGTCCAGCATATCCTGTTCGGAAAACCGCCGGGCCCTTTCTCGAATGATGCCCTTCGCAGTATGGAACAGTTCAGCTGAAACGATCGGTTCAAAAGCATTTTCTGCACGGATCCACATATCCGGCGTGTTCTTCACACGTCGTTGCTTTAGTTTGAAGGAAGTTCTGTTGAATAGGTTGTTCCCGATGTATTTTTCGTTTGTCAGGATCTGATGAATTGTTCCCCTGGACCAATCGCGATCAAGGTCAGTTTTGATATTCTCAGCGTTCAGCGAAGCAGCAATTTCGGCTTCGCTCATGCCTTGCTCTACGAACATGTCATAGATGCGTTTTACCGTCTGAGTTTCTTCCTTGGGGCCTGGTACAAGTATGACCCGGTCCGTCTGTAGGCTCTTTTGTTGTCCTCGAGTGAGAACACCCTTTTCCGTGCCTTGCTCATCGACAAGCATTCGTCTTAGGCCGTATCCGGCAGAGCCTCCCTGTCGAAAGCCCTTCTCAATCAGGCGGCATTGCCCAGCAAATACTTTAGACGACAACTCCCGGCTATATTCACCGGCCATCGCTCTCTTTACGCCTTTGACAATTGTCGAAACTGGACTGCCATCATTAGCAAATTGCTCAGCGCAATAATGAACGGATATACCCGCCTTCTTGCATATATATTCATAGTAGGCAGCTTCGTCGGCGTCCTGAAAACGCCCCCAGCGGCTAACGTCAAAAACCAGAATAGCTTTAAAGCCAACGTTCTGGGTTGTAACGTCAACGATCAACTTCTTTAAGCCGCTTCTCCCATCAATGCTTAGACCACTTTTGCCAGCATCGGCGTAGTTCTGAACAATTTCCATATTATGTTTGTCTGCATACCGCTTAATCGCCGCTTGCTGGTTCTCAATCGAGTAACGCTGATGCTCCGTCGACATGCGAGAATACTGCGCAACTGGCAGCTTATTGTCCGCAGGGGCACCTAATCCGGACAATTCCTGGCGCGTACGCGGTTGGTCCCGATCGCTCATCGCACTTCTCGAACGCCGACAGCAAACTAAACAGAGTTCCTACATATAGTAGGAAAACCGCTCGGAGTCTAATGCCTTTGATTCATTGCCATCCTCATCAAATCTTACTTTTGTAGAATCGTACCTTCAGGGCGCGGGGCTCTTGTATTGACGCTGGCTAATCGAATTAAAGAGTTCCGCAATGCGCGCGGAATGACATTGAACGAAGTTGCAGAGGCTGTGGGTGCGAGCAACCAGCAAATAAGCCACTTAGAAAATGGACGTCGAAGACTATCAATCCCATGGTTGCAGAAGTTGTCCGAAGTGTTTGAATGTGATCCGTTGGACTTAATCAGTTCGGATCTCCACACGCAAAATATCCAAGAAAAGCAATTGCTTGAAGCTTATCGACAACTTAAGCCGATTGATCAGCAGAAGTTACTTAAGGACGCCAAGGATGCTGCGTCCAACCACCTAAGATCTAAGAAGCAATAACCACCCATGGGGCGACAAGCTTCTCCATTTCCTAGTCGAAGTCATTCGTAGCTGTCTTCGCAACCGGCGAAGAGACGCCCTCTTTATCGACGGCTTCCATTCAGAAATCTGGCAACCAAATCTTTATAGCTGTTTTCAACTATAATGCTAACTTGGTTCCAGAAAGCGGATGGAAGCCATGAAAAAAAGCCGTCGAAATGAGGATACCCGTTCTCGAGCACCAACCAGTGTCGACGATCAAGTTGGCCAGAATATCCGAAGCTTACGAAATGAACGCGGCCTCACCATAGCGGAACTTGGAGCCAGTATTGGTGTCAGTGCGCAACAGGTCCAAAAGTACGAAGTCGGTCACAGCCGCGTTAGCGCGTCCAAGATTGTGGAAATTGTTGATGCGTTAGGCGTTACCATAGACGACCTCTTCTCCAACACGCAGCGATTACAGAGAAAGAAAAGAGGCGCCGTTGAAGCTGCACGCGAGGAGTGTCGTTCCTGGATCAATCGAACTCGTTCCCGTAAGAAGTTGATGCAAATGGCGCGCGTACTCAAAGCTATGTCCAATAGCTAGCAGCTTTCACTGCCGCGAAGTACGAAGGTTCAAAATTTCGCAACTGCTTTTCTCTCAGGATCAATCTCGCCAAAATCCCCAACCTTATTCGCTTCCTTCCCGATCAAGACGACTTCGGCTGCGCAGACATAGCGACGCGCTGTCAGTCCGGTATCCCACGGTCCGCCATTCTCGAATTTGTCTTCAGAACTCAGATGATAAAGTCGCAATACTTCAGCATAGGTCTTCAGCAACTCAAGCGGAACCGGCTCTCCGGTCTCACGATCAAACGTACAAGCGGCAGCTTTGGCAGGATCACGCTCGAACGGCGCAACCGGCTTCGGACGTGAATACGTCTGCGGTCTGCCGCGAGGAATATTGCTCATCAGTTCCGCCCCCGGCTCCAGGTCAGATGCCCCCTTCGCAACAGGTGCCACCATAAACCCAAACGGCTTGATCTGTTCGGAGAATGGCTTGCCTTCATTGAAAGCCTTCACCCATCTCAAGAGGGCAGGACTCGTCGCCCCGTATCGCATCAGGGCCGGCTTTGAGAGCGCTGAGTGATAGTCGAGCCCAACCTGATTGGGGTGCCCACTACGTGCTGCTTTTATGATGTGAAACCAGAGATCATACTGCCAGCGTTTGACCCCGATCTTGGGAAGGTCACATATGGGGGCCGGTACATTTGGAGCTGCATCATCTTCGCCGTAAGGCTCCATCAAATGCCCCAAGCCATGGGCGGAAGCTTTGCGGATGATTGGGGTTCCATCCGCATCGATGTTGAACAGTGCATAGCGCTTCGCTGATATGGCCCAGCAATACAGAGGGACATGTTCTTTGGTGTCCGGTGCGTAGTTCACGTCTTCGATTTGCAGGATCGAACCCGGCTCCTCATAGGGATTGAGAGGCACAAACCAATCAATCACATTCTGAACACGGGCTTCAAACACATCCCGGTCCATCGCATCCGGGCGGGCAATCGCAAGACTATCCGTATCGCAGAACGCCCATCCAAGATCTTGCCGCTCAGCCACGGCCTCTGCGCAGGCCAGCATCAATCGCGCACCGCTTGTTATCATGGTCGCTAGGAGGGGATGAAAGTACCGCCCCGGCTCTTCAAGGGCTTTTGACTGACACGCAGTTTCCTGACCATCCATCCCAACGATCGTGAGTGGTTCCGGCTTCGGCGCATCATCGCGGATGATTTCCGCATAGACACCGTAGCCGGTGGAGTTCGCGAGGATCTTCAGGTGCTTCTCAATTGGATCTTTCGCCGCTTTGGCTTTGTCCCGCATGTTGATGATTGCTGAAAACAAATCGCTGGCGTTCGGATCCAGCAGGCAGTCTTCCCGCCCCATCAGATTAACGGGCTGCAATCCAACTTGCTTAGGACCGGGGCGGAACCCGATCGCGCGACGAATGCGAGGGATTTTACCCGTAAGGATTTTCGAGGCCGCCAAATCAGCGAGTGCGTACCAACACGAAAACTCAGCCTTCAGGTAGTTGAGCCCGATTGTGTAGGGCTTGCCGGGACCGGCATAGGGTGCCCGTACCGGCAGCAGGTCCCCATCCGGTACAATTTCGACAATGACATGCAGGTTTCGCCAGGTTGCCTTGTTCTGGAGATCTTCCAGGCAAAGCTCTTTGAGAAAGGCAATTACCTCATCAGTCGCGTCGTAGGTTTCGAACCCATCTGCCACGAGGAATTCATGCAATCCCTGTAGGGCATTCACAGTTGGGTACATGGATTTGAAGTCGGTATGTATGACCTCCACCGCTTGCCGTCGGATGCGGACTTCCGCACGTCCCCCAAAATATGTGGGCAGCAAATGCCCGAAAGCGGAGAAGTCTACTTTTTCCCAACCACCCGCCAGAAGAGGCTGAATGCCCATCTTCTCAAGTAGCGCTTTGCCAAGGCTAGCTTCGCTGAGAATTCGGCTGATGGGCGTGGTGAGCTCGAATTCCGCATAACGTTCAGACAGAACTTCAAAGCATTCCCAAGTCGCCTGCACGTCTGCGCGCAGGTAATCGAGATACTCGAACGTAATCGGGCCACCATGCTCTGAGGTTTCGAGCTTCTGGGTCGGAACGTTCAGCTTCTCTGCCAGAGCCTTCAGAGAATAGCGTCCCGTCAGCATCGCGCTTGCCAGAGTTTTCACATCGACAAAGGAACCGCGATTGACGGGCACTTTCTGATCGCGATTGCGCATACCCCGTCCGGTGTATTGTTTGCCGGGAGCCGCCCAATCAATCAAAGAGGCTGAAGGGCTAAGATGCTTCACACGTATGTGCGGATCGCTTTTCCATGGTGTGAGGGGAAAGCTGAAGCCGCCGCGCATGTTTCCGCGTGCTTCACCTGCTTCCATTGCGATGCGGGAAATGTCGAACGGTAAATTGAAGCCAACCAATGAGCCGTTGCCAAGATAGCAGATCTTCAGAAGGACTTTCGTACGGAACTCGGCAATAGGACAAACATCAAGTCCATGCGCGGCAGCATACTTTTGAACGGTATTGATGTCAGACGCCGGCAGGTCATCTGCATAGAACAAGAGTTCGCGAACGAGATGGTTTGCCTTGCGCACTTGGGCGCAACCGACCCGCAATTTCTGAGCGGGACACAAAGTTGTTTCCGTGTCGAACACAACATGGAACTCAGATGCCAGGTTTTCCGAACCGCCCGCCCTCTTCTGGGCGAGGGGCTTTCCATTCGGCTTTGTAAAAACACGCACCGCGATCGGAGCTCGAAATGGAGGCCGTTTCATTGTTCGCCCTCCGACTGTGCGGGGGTGGTTTCAACTCGTTGCAAAAGGGACGCGCCGAAGTGTTTGAGGGTACGTGCGATGATTTCGAGCCATTCACCCAATGCGAGGACATAACGCCCGGCTTGTTCAAGCTCCCGGTCTTCGGCTTGTGGGGTGAACCCAAGGCCGATTTCCGTTTCGGTCAGTTCGCGATGACAATTCCGGCAAACAGCACCGCCGTCACCAACGCCGAACTGGCGAGGGATGACATGAGCGTACTCCAATGCCGCGGGGCTATTGTCGTATCCACAAATCACGCAAATCGGATTGCGACTTTTGAGACGTCGGAAATGCCCTTCTTTGCGCAGCTCCTTGGGGTCAATGATATCGTCCATGAGGTGTTCCTTTCCTGTCATGGTTCAACGATCTGGTAGATTTCGTGGAATGCTGGCTCATCCTTGAGCGCGAACCGGATCAGCATGTTGGGATCGGTCTCGAGCGGCCAGGATCTGCCGTTGATGTCGGTGACTGTCTCACCTTCGAACTCTTCGAGATAAGTAAGATCGTGCGTGTCCAGGAACCGGCGAACCCGGTTACGATAAACACCGACGCGGCTTGCGTCGGCGAACGTCCGAACAATGATCGCCTTTGACTTTCCGTCGACAATGATCTGTACCCGGCGCGGGCGGGCGTCGGTCACAATCCAACGCCGCCCCTCTTTGATGCCGAGCTTCTTCGCGACTAGTGCCCGCTTTAGCCGATCCGGAGAAACATGAGCTGACTTCGCCGCCGCAGTAAGCGACGTTCCGGCGTACATCGCCTGAAGCGCTTGCGAGATCTTCTCTTCGTTTAGGGGACGAAGGGCGGATGGCTTGATCGGCGTTTCATCCTGCCGGGGATGTCCGCGAGCCTGCGACCTGGACAGACCACGGGCTTTTCCGCGTGCAATGCGGCGGGCGTATTCAGCTTTGTAATCGCGTTGGCGTGCCATGATTGATCCGACGTTGGTGTTCGGATCAAACTTGGAGGCTGCTGCTGCCTATTTCGTCTTAGTTGTCGCCTAAAGGGTAAATAGGAAAAATTAGGATATATTTCTCATAGACTTAGCGTGGGACTCGGCGGCTTCGAAAGCCTTCACTCCAAAGCCTCGTCGGGTTTCCCAGCCCGGTCGATTGAGTGCGATCCAGTCGAGGTAGATCTCATGTCGAGTGTTCAAGTTGTGGCGTTTGAAATCCACTAGACCTTCGTCGATACAAGCTGTGATCACCTCAATCCTGTCTGAGCGAAAGTTCTTCGGCCCTCTTATTGGAGATGCAGCGGACCGGCCCTCAACACTCACCTTGATGACGCGAAGGTCGCAGAAACTTTGTTGTGCTGAACTCGCCGCATCTGTCTCAGGATGAACCTCTGCGCCAATCCAGAAGTCGGGGGCGATCATCACAAGGGAGTGTGTAGTTTCATCAATTCCAATCAACTCAAGTTCCCCGCCTATCAAAGCGTTGCGCAGTCCAATCAGTGCTCTTTTGCGATATTCCGCTTCAGCATTTGCGATGATGAAAGTGCGTCCACTCGAGAGCAACGCCCGAGCCATTGGATTGGCGCCCGCATCTTTGGGTAGTTCAGTTTCCTTGAGCTTTTTGGATAAGCGATCTGCATCAGCGGCTTTAATCGCAGCAAGTTTGCCTGCGAAATGCTCGCTGACTGGTTCCGAATTTGACCAGATTTTATTGAGGTTTTCAGCCATTTCGACTAATGTATTCGCAGACAAGAAAGATCGATGTGACAATGTTAGCTCAGTCAGAAGTCAATAAAGTTAAGATTGATGAATGGGCTGAACGGTGTGAACACTGGAACGAGAAAGCCCAGTTAGAAGCACCGAAGCGGAAGCGTCGAGAAAAGCAGTCAGCACCACTCGTTCTGACTGGACATGGCCTTTCCATTCGCGTCGATAAAAGTCGGCTGATTATCAAACATGGGCTGACGCACTTCCCGGCAAAGCCGACAGAAGCTGCCTTCTTTAAGGGGAGCCTGGAGCTTCCGCCTCGCATCGTGATCGTAGATGGCAACGGCCACATTACGCTGGATGCATTAGACTGGCTTCAAGAACAGTCGATAGATCTAATTCGGCTACGCTTTGATGGTCGAGTCCAATTTGTTGTTTCCGCGAATGGGTATGCGGCAGATCCGAAGAAAGTTGAATGGCAACGAAAGACGCGAGCCAGCGAAGCAGCCCGCGTGAAATACGCTGTTCCTCTAATTCAGCAGAAAATCCTCGGCACACTCTACAATTTGGAGAACTTGCTTCCTGAAAGTCGGTCCAGAGAGAAAGCGATCGAAGCGGCAAAGAGCGCATTAGTGGAACTTGAGCAGTCGCCTCCGGACATGATCGCAAAACTAAGTGCAATTGAAGGAACTGTGGCGCAAGGATACTTCTTCGCCTGGCGCGCTCTCGATATCAAATGGAAGGCGACTAAGCGTTATCCTGTGCCCAATGAGTGGAAGAGATACTTTTCACGGTCGTCTCTGAAGTGGGGGGAGAGCCGTGTTCGAAATAGGAGCGCAACGCATCCGGTGAACGCGATGCTCAATTACGCATACGCCCTTCTGGAGAGTGAGGTGCGTATCAAAGTTGTCGCGGATGGGTATGATCCAAGTGTTGGGATTACGCATGACAATTCCAACTCGGATCGACATGCTTTTGTATTTGATCAGATGGAGCCGATGCGACCGGTTGTGGATCGAAAGATCCTAAAGTTAATCCGAACTGAGACGTTTTCCGGAGCGGACTTTGACCTACAAATAGGTGGTGTAGTAAGGGTCAATCCGAAGTTGATTGCGTTTATCTCTGCTTCGGCGGAGGGGGGCTAAAGGTTGAGCGACACTTGGACACTCTTTCGATTTAGGGCGATCAATCAGTTTTTGTGGCAGGAGCTCGAGTTCTCAGAACTCTACTTTGCATCCCCGGAACAACTGAATGATCCCTTTGATTGCCGCGTAAACTGGAAGTCGGCAATTCGCAACGCACTTCAACAAAACATCTGCCCTCAGCGACGGGAAGACCTTGAGCTTATTCTCAAAGAGTTCACTCACAAGGACCCTCACTTGGAAGCCGGAATTTGCTGCTTTACAGTAAATCTCGACAACCCATTGATGTGGTCACACTATGCTAATTCCCATTCTGGTGTTTGCCTCTACTACGAAATTCCCAGTGACTTTTTTGTTGATCAGTTCCCAACAGGAAATGATCCGTATTTTGTTGGTGTGTCCCCTGTTTCCTATGGCGACCGCAATTTTACTGATTGGCTGGTATCTGGTGACCTAGGTGATCCTGTAGCGGGAGAAGCCGTCGAAAGTGCTGTGGCCAGAATATTCTCCACTAAGTCATCACACTGGGCACACGAAATGGAGGCCCGGCTGGTGATGAGTCGACCGGGTCCCATTCAAATAGATCCACGCTTTCTGAAGCAAATCACATTCGGCTTTAAAGCAACTGAGAGGGATAAAAATCTTGTTGCGAAGACCGCATTACGAAATCACGAGAACATGGAATTCTATGAAGCGCAGGAATCATCCAAATCTGAGATCGGTTTAGAGTATATCGAGAGGTGGAAGGCCGATTGAATTAGGCCTCTGATGGATATGACAGGGAATATTTATTTGTGATTGAATTTCTGTTTGAGAGCTTGAGGAAGATATCAAGTGCTGAAGCCAGGAAACAAGTGGCCTCGAACCCTACAGCTCGACGCTATCTGCACCCAGTTGGGATTCGTGTCGCAAGGCGCTTATTTCAAGCGATGAGTTTCACGCGTTTGTTGGTTGGGTACGTATCAATTCAATTGTTAGTAAGCGGAGGGAAGGTACTTAACGATTGGTATTGCATTGAGTATGGTACTATTATTCAAGTTCCGGATTTTTTGACGTACAATCCGCGCTCTAGTGAGCTACTATTAGCATTAAACTCGACATTAGTCGCTAGCCAGGCGGCGCTTATTGGAATCCTTGCTATTGCCGTGGCTCTTGTAACTTTCCTGGGCGCCTATCATAATGTGCGCGTCATTATTCGAGCCTATTTTCAAGACTCTCTGGTTGAACCAATCGTCAAAAGTGCGCTGGCTTTGATACTCGTTCTTTCAGTCCAGGTAGTTTGGCCAATTGAGTTTTTAGTTAGTAGCAATTCCATAGCCGATCAGGTTGCAATTGGCCCCCTAATTTTATCGGCATTACACATTGTTTGGGGTGGATGGAATATTCTGTTTACTGCTTATTTCATTACTTCAAGCTTGGACTTCGCCGAGCCAACATCGAGATTAGCGCGAATCGAGACCTACTACGCTAGTGATGTCTTTCATCGAATCTTGGAAAAGCAGATCATTTATGAAAGATACCGACAAATAGGCCCCAAATTATTAGATTATAATAGTCGGGATGAACCCAAAATATATGTATGGCCTTCCGTAGAAGGTGACATCCTGGTGTCGACCTCAAATAAGAGGCCAAAAACGCTAGTGGATGTTTGGCAGGTACCACTGCGGTTGGCATTTAGGATGTGGTTTGCACGGCTGCCGCCGCCTTCGAAAGCGTCCGCCGATTGGATGCACGATCCAGAACGTTGCATTTACGCTCAAATTGACATCGGAAGTACCGTCGACTCGCTCTCCCCAATATACAGGGGGGTTGGGCTTCCAAGGTTCAATTTCTGGGAACGACAATTGTTACGCTGGAGCTTTCGATTGAGGAAAATATAATTGGCCAAAAGATCATATCCAAACGACTCTGAGCTACTCGGGGAATTTGCGAATATAGCGCTGGGAGCTCTCCGAACAGGCTCTAAAGAGGGCTTTCGGCAGGAATTACATAATCTTGAAAACTTTCACCGTTTCTTGCTTGAAATCTCTATGGTTGACGTGGAAGGCGCCAACGAAAGCTATGCGGCGTTAAAGGGGGCGTGGCTGCCTTCTCACACTGATTGGGTTGCGACTTATCGCGAACTCTATGCTACAGCTGTCGACCAATTGCTTACTAACCCAGGTGGACTTTCTGAGCTGCTGGGAACACCTCGTCGACTTTTAAGCGCGGGAGTGCTTGCTGGGCCGTCTGTGATATCCCAAGAAATTATGGATCTGTGGGGGCTTGCTGCTTATTTTCTAATGAGTTGGCATACCAAGAAAGCCAACTCAAATCAGTATAGCGATGAAACGCCTCATGGCCGATCATCCGCAGAACTGGAGGCATATGAGCATGCCACCCGCCAAATTGTTGAAAGCCTCGAACAACAATGGATGTTTATTGCACCTAGGGAGTATGGTGTTGACGATCCTGAATACTGGCACGCATCCTCTTTAAAGTGGCCGCTAATTGTTGCGCACGCTCGGATATCTGCCGAGCTGCTTGTCCGTTCCGCTTGGAATAATGATACCATCGGCTTTGACGAGTATCTGGACCACTTTATGTTATGGCCAGGAGGAAGGCGACATTTTGAGAAGGAGTTCGATTGGACGCTCAGATTCAATGAGCTGAACTCGGAGCTGATTGATCAGCCTTGGGATCAAGTAAGATCTGCTTTGGCAGCGAACGAATTTGGCAACACAACACTCTCATCTGCGAAATCTGTGTTTGATTCTATTCTCCGAAGGCTGAAGTTCGAGGTAAGGCTACTATCGTCTCAATTGACGTTAAGTTGGTGGCTCGACAACAAGTCAGGCTCTTACACACTAGATTTTTCGAGAAAAATATTGCTCTCCCGGCCCTCTTCCGAGGAGGGGGAGCCAGCCGCAATTGAAAATGGGCACAGGCTATTCGAGCGTGTGTTCGATAGCTGGCTCCTGTCATCAAATGCCGATGCGATGGAGCCAGATATGGGACAAAAGCATGTTTTGGATAACTTTGTAGAACGTCTAGATCGACTTTCGGAGCCTAGATTGCGGGTTGGGAGAGTGTATTCGCTATCCACTAAGCATAGTCGATACGAACTAAGCCAAGCTTTTCAAGTATTACTAGTTGCCCATTTTACCGATCAAAGTGCTGGTAGAATTATTGAAAAAATATCCGAACACGTACGCCAATTACTTCGGAAAGGTGGGACTGGAGAATCTATCGAAAGATTACTTCGCTCTTTTTCCCGACTGAAGCAGAAACCGCCAACGGAGCATGATCGGTTCGAAATGGCGGTGAGGGCGTTCAAGCCAGATATTGATGTTTCAGAAGTTTGGCATCAGTTCGCTGGTTTTCTTGATCGAGCTTCTGATGAAATTGAAAGAATCCGAACCGAGCGTTTGTTGGGCCAGGAAGTCAGTCAGGAAGTTCTTGAATCTATTTCAGAACGCTTGGATCGGAAACTAAAAGAAGTTCCTGGTGCAGTGCCCATCTTTCAGAATTTTACCATTGATGAGACACGAGCATCATCTTCCACGAACAGCTTTAAGCTGAGTAGCGTCGATAAAGGCTTTTTGGTGATCCCACCATTACGAGCGGGTTCGGACGCATACATTGATGGTATAGTCAGTCAAACCGCTCAGGCCTTTGCTCGAATGGTTTTTGCAAGTTTCTGGCGCAAAGAGCGGCAATCAATAGCAAGTGAATCAGGGCCAGAATCTAAGGAATTTTGGCAGCTCATTGAACAGATTTCATCCGATATTCCAAATGCGTCCATTCAGCTTTGCCATCAGGACTATTCCTCTTTTATCTACAGTGATTTGGTTCTGAGAGAGCAAGTTTCAGGCTTAGCTCGCATGTACAAGTCCGATCTAGAAAGCGATCTATATGTGGGCACGGTAAATAACATCGACGTATACGTCTTTGGGCGAGAAGTAGGCCGGGCAACCCTGTTTTCTACAGATGAACTCGAAACGATAACCTACTCCATTCAGGAAAATGGCTTGTTCGTTGAGGCGAAGATCAAGGATTCAAAGCCAGAAGAATCCGAATGCACCATTGAGTTTCTTTACAACCAAGGTGTTAGTTGGCGGAAACGATCTTCGGCTGTGGTAACATTTCCCCCATCGGAAGCTATGCGGGGCTAGCATACAGAACTCTCTTTTGAATCAACCACCGCAACAGCAATTAGCTTTGGACATGACTATACCCCCGGCACTGACCTGCCGGGGCTTTTCCGTCTGAACGCGAAGGCTTTGCAGGCCCGCCGAGCCCCTCTAGGGTGCGCTCGATTTCTGACACACTTACCGGAGCTGCCGGATGACCCCGCGCCTGACTGCCCTGACCCTGTTCCTGCTGCCGCTGGCAGCCTGTGCGACGGTCGAACCCGAGCCCTGCTCTGCCGAATGGATCGACTACAAGACGGACAAGATCCTGCGGAAGTTCGCATCTGAAAACCGCGGCCTGATCAACGACTTCCGCCGGCTCGCCCGTGAAGACGGCGAGGTGGACCCGTTTGTCGCCATCGCTCTCGCCCGCAAGTCCAACCGGATCCAGACCTTCGCCGACTCGTTCAACCGCACTGTCCTGCCGGAGCTGGAAGCTGCCGTCGATCAGTGCGGCCGCCATGAAGAATTTGTTCCCGCCCTGACCGCCTTCCTTCAGGATGAGGGTGTCAGCGATGAGGCCATCAGCTGGATCATCCCCTTCGTCGGCGTGATGACCGAAATGCGCGATGGAACATTCGATCTCGACGGGCATCACCAGGACTGAAACACATGCGCACACTGATTGTCGTCCCGGCACGCTATGCCTCTACTCGCCTGCCCGGCAAACCTCTGGTGATGATTGCAGGGCGCACCATGGTATCGCGTGTCGCGGCGATGGCTGCGAAGGCGGCGGACGCGCTTGGCGATGCGCAGCACGTGGTGGCAACGGACGACGCGCGGATCGAAACCCATTGCCGGGAGCTTGGCATCCCGGTCGTGATGACGGATCCGAACCTGCCTTCCGGCACGGACCGCGCGCTGGCGGCAGCAGACGCGATGGGCGCCGCGCCGGACGTTGTGGTCAATCTGCAGGGCGACTCGCCCTTCACCCCGCCGGCCCATGTGATTGCCGTCGCAGAAGCCGCAAGGGATTCTGGCGCGGATGCGGCGACCCCCTATGTCCGCCTCACCTGGGACGCGCTGGACGCCTTCCGCCTGCACAAGCAGGAAACCCCGTTTTCCGGCACCACGCTGGTCCATGATGAAACCGGCCGCGCCTTGTGGTTCTCCAAGAACCTGATCCCTGCCATGCGCAAGGAAGCAGCCTTGCGGACGAAGGGCGACCCGTCGCCCGTGTGCCGCCACATCGGTCTCTATGCCTACCGGCTGGAGGCGCTGCGCCGTTATGTCAGCCTGCCGGAGGGGCGTTACGAACAGCTCGAAGGCCTGGAGCAGTTGCGCCTGCTCGAGAACGGCATGAGCATCCAGTGCGTCGAGGTAGAGCCGGACCGGATCGCCATTCCCGGCATCGACACGGCCGAAGATGTCGCCCTTGCAGAACGCCTCGTCGCCGAGCATGGCGACCCGCTGGAGGCCTGACCCTCATGGGACGGATCATTGTCTGCCGCCATGGCAATACGTTTGACAAAGGTGATGTGGTCACGCGTGTCGGCGGCCGAACGGACCTGCCGCTTTCCAGATCCGGCACAGAACAGGCCGAAGCGCTTTCCCGCCACTTTGCTGACACAGCCTTCCGTGCTGCCTATTGCTCCTCCCTTCAGCGCACGCGGGAAACCGCCGCTGCCATCCTCGGCGCCCGCGCGGATGGCCCCGACCTCACCGTCCTGCCCTTCCTGACGGAAATCGATTATGGCCCGGACGAAAATGTGGCCGAAGAGAAGGTGGTCGCCCGTATCGGCGAAGACGCCATGCGCGCCTGGGAGGAAGACAGCCGCGTGCCGGATGGCTGGACCGTGGACAAGGCCGCCATTCACGCCGGCTGGAAATCCCTGCTTGCAGAAGCGTCCCGCCTGCCGAAGGAAGAGACCATCCTCGTGGTCACCAGCAATGGCATCGCCCGGTTCCTGCCGGATGTCGTGGATGCGGTACCCGTCGGCCTGCAGCCGAAGCTCAAGACGGGTGCCTGGGGCATCGTCGCGTGCAATGCCGGCACACGTATATTGGCGTGGAACGAGCGCCCGCCTGTCTAATCAGACTACCTGTCAGGCCGCGTCGCGGTCGCCGGTTTCGTCTTCCATTTCACCGGGCCCGGCAATCGGCAGGGTGAAGGCGACGGTCGTACCCTCCCCCTCGATGGACGAAATGCTGAGCGTTCCGCCATGCATTTCCGCGAAGGATTTGGTCAGCGCGAGGCCGAGCCCCGTGCCTTCATAATTACGGTCATGCGCGCCCGCAGCCTGTTCGAAAGGCTGTGACAGGCGCGGAAGATCCGCCGCCGGGATGCCGATACCCGTATCGGTGACGGAGACTTTGATGTCCGGGCCGTATTGCTGAATGGCCACCGTGATCCTGCCGCCCGCATTGGTGAACTTGATGGCGTTGGAGACAAGGTTCAGCACCATCTGGCGGATGGCACGATGGTCGGCGTCGATCTCCGGAAGGCCGGGCTGAACATCCAGCACGACCTCAATATCCTTATCGGACGCCTTGCGGCGGATCATCCGCACCGCCGCATCGACCGGGTCGACCGGATCGATCGGTTGCGGATTGATCGTCATCTTGCCGGCTTCGATCTTCGCCATGTCGAGAATGTCGTTGATCATGTCCAGCAGGTGCTGGCCGGATGCCAGGATGTCCTGCGCATAGCCCTTGTAGCGCGGGTCTCCGAGCGATCCGTACAGCTCGTTCGCAAGGATCTCCGAGAAGCCATTGATGGCGTTCAGCGGCGTGCGCAGCTCGTGGCTCATATTTGCCAGGAAGGCGGACTTGGAGTTCGCAGCGTTTTCGGCGCGGGATTTCTCTTCCGTCAGCTTGCGTGCGAGTTCGCCCGCGCGGCCTTCCGAGCGTTCGAGATCCAGAACTGTCTTGCGCATGCGCTCCTTCTGGCGGCGCAGTTCTTCTTCCTTGCCGATATTCTCGGTCACATCGATGCCGATCGTGATCAGGCCACCATCCGGAGACGGCCGCTCGACCAGCTTCAGCCAGCGGCCACCCTGCAGGCAGACCAGATTGACCTGCTTGTCATCCGCTGACGGGCGCTCTGCGCGCACAGCCCCTGCACGGGCAATCGTGACCGTCTCGTGCGTCATGCCGGGCCGCAATGTGTCGGTCAGGCCGAAATCCGTGGCAAAGGCACGGTTCCAGTAAAGCAGGCGTTTGCGGTGATCCCAGAGTGCGAATGGACCACTGAAGCCTTCCAGCGCGTTGCGCAGGCGCCGCTCTGCAGCCTTCACGCGATCTTCCGCCTGCTTGCGGTCTGTAATGTCCAGCATGATACCGCCGAATAGCGCGCCGTCATCCGTCTCGGTGCCTGAACCGCGCATCTCGATCCAGCGCAGCGGCGGCTGGGCCGCAGCAAAGGAGACCTGCAGCCATCCAATGTCGCGGGATTTCTCGATCGCCTCGCGCACGCGTGCCTGATGTTCGGGATGAACCTGTTTCAGCAGATTGCCGAGCGACACGGTGCGCATGCCTTCAAGGCCGAGCAGTTCGCTCGAGGCTTCAGACAAGAAGACTGACGTCTGGTCCGGCGTCCATTCCCAATAGCCGGCGCGGGCGCTGCGCATGACGGTCGCCATGATCCGGTCGGCCTGTTCGTCCCGCGCGGCTTCCACAATCGTATTGGCCTGCTGTTTCGATAGGCGGCCCAGAAGGCCCGTGATGGCCAGGACAGGTGCAGCAAGCAGAAGCGCAAAAATCAGCAGGCTGACCAGATCGTCCCGCGTGAACACGTCTGCGCGGGTGGTGTTGCAGACGGCGAGGCCGCCACCGGCGAGATCGCTGCATGCCAGGGCGGACCGCTGCATGCCCTCACCCTTTTCGAATCCGGCCTGACGGATTGGACGAAGCCCATTTGCCGGACGCGGGACCGGATCACCTGCCACGATCTGAAGCCCTCCGGAGACGAGCGAAATCTCGCGTCCCGGCATGGTTGCCGGTAACCATGTGCCCGCCGGGGCGAGTGCGATGATGGCATTCCGTTCGCTGCCCGTGACCAGAACCACATCGCCAAGCTCTGACAGGCCGGCGCGCTGACCATGTTCGATCAGGCGCTCCGCCACCGAAGCAGCCGCGTCGAGCCGGCTGCCATCCGGCGCCAGTTTCGCATCGGACAGGGACATGACTGCATCGACGCCCGGCGTGGCGCCAGCAACAGCCGACCGGGACGCATGGCTGTCCGCCACTAGCCGGATTGCGGTCTCGACCGTGTCAGCCCGGCCTGCGACCCGCCCTGCGAGCGCTTCGGCTTCTGCCTGCAGTGTCAGCAGCAGGTTCGCGTCGGCGCGCTGATGCTCGTCCCAGGCTTTCAGGCCCATGGCCGCTGCGAGCAGGAGGATCGTCCCGGCGATGGTCCATTTCAGGCGTGCGGAAATCACTTCAGACACAGGGTCTGAAGCTTGATTCGATTGGGATTTTCTATCCGCGTCTACCAATGGATGATCCCATGCCCGCAAAACGGGCAAAATTCGCACAAATTACCTTGTCCGCCGGAATCATTGCCCGAGCGTTAACAAATCTCAAAGTTTCGTTAACGCGCTGTCTTAGCCGAGGGCGCGGGCCACAATGTCTGCTGCGTTGGAGGAAAGGCCTGCCGCCTGAAGACGTTTCAACGTCGTTTCTGCTGCCGCCTTCGCCTGCGGCTCCAGGATGCGCCACTGCTCGAACGCCGTGAGCAGACGCGCGCCCAGGGCCGGGTTCGCTTTATCGGCCTTGAGGATGACTTCCTCGACCGCCTGATAGCCGGACCCGTCCGGCGCATGGAAGGCCGCGAGGTTCTGCATCGTGAAGGCTGCCACGACCGACCGGACACGATTGGGGTTACGCAGGTCGAAGGCCGGATGGGCCGCAAGCGCCTTCACCGTCTCCGCATCGCCAGTGGTGGCCTGAAGGGCGAACCATTTGTCCATGACCAGCGGATTGTCTTTCCAGGTCTCTTCGAAATCGGCGAGGGCATCGTTCGCCTTGCCGCCTTTCTGCACCGTGTAGGCGCGCAGCGCTGCGAGGCGTTCGGTCATGTTGGTCGCGCCATCATAGAGCTTGCGAAGCGTGTCGGCGGCGCCCGTATCGGGCGAGACACCGAGCAGCACGATCATTGCTGTCCGCAGGGCACGGATCCCGGCCTGTTCAGCACCCGGATCGAACGGCGCCGGCGTCGGTCTGCCAAGCGTGTCGGCGATGAAGCCGGACAGTTTGACCGCCAGTGCAGACTGGAGCTTTTTCCGGGCCGCATTCAGCGCAACCGCATCGGCTGGCTGGCGCTCAAGGAACATTTCCCCCACTTCCGGCAGGCGCGTCAGCAGCGCGGCAAAGGCCGGGTCGTCGACGGCATTTTCCACCGCGCCGGCGAGTGCCGCGACAAGTGCATCGTCCGGCTCAGCCTGGCTGCCTTCGGAAAGGGCAAGGATCTCTTCCTTCACCAGCGTCTGGACAGCGTCCCACTGATTGAACGGGTCTGTCTCCATACGGACCATGGCGAGGCGCTGGTCACGCGACAGTTTGCGGTTCAGGCGCACAGGCGCCGTGAAATCGCGGTTCACCGAGACGAGTGGCGGCTCAGTCACCGTGTCCGGCATCTCCAGCGTCAGGGTCACATCCTCATCTTCGAGGATAGTCGTCCATTCGGCGAGATTGCCTTCCTCATCCAGCAGCGCCATTTCCAGCGGGATCGGCACCGGCTGCTTCTCCGGCTGGCCGGGCGTCGGTGGCGTCTTCTGCGTCAGCGTGATCTCGATTTCACGCGTCTCGGGATTCCAGTTTTCCTCGACGGTCACTTCCGGCGTCCCCGCCTGGGCGTACCAGAGGCGGAACTGGGCGAAGTCCTCGCCCGTGACATCCTCGAAGCATTTGTAGAAATCCTCGATCGTCACGGCCTGGCCGTCATGACGTTCGAAATAGAGATCCATGCCTTTGCGATAGAGCTCCTCGCCGATCATCCGGCGCAGCATGCCGATAAGTTCGGCGCCCTTCTCATAGACCGTCGCGGTGTAGAGATTGTCGATCGAGCCGTAATGGTCCGGACGCACCGAATGCGCCAGCGGACCTGCGTCTTCCGCGAACTGGCGCGCGCGCAGGCGGATCACATCCTTGATACGCTGCACCGGGCGCGAACGCATGTCGGCGGAGAAGTTCTGGTCACGGAAGACCGTCAGGCCTTCCTTCAGGCAGAGCTGGAACCAGTCGCGGCAAGTGATGCGGTTGCCGGTCCAGTTGTGGAAATATTCGTGGGCGACGATACTCTCGATGGCCTCGAAGTCTGCGTCCGTCGCGGTCGATTCATCAGCCAGCACATAGGCGGAGTTGAAGACGTTGAGTCCCTTGTTCTCCATGGCGCCGAAATTGAAGTCGCGCACGGCCACGATGTTGAACACGCCGAGGTCATAGGCGCGGCCATAGGTCTGCTCGTCCCAGGTCATGGAACGTTTCAGGCTGTCCATCGCCCAGGCGGCGCGTTCGGCATCGCCCTTGTCGACATGGATCGCGAGCGCGATCTCGTCGCCATTCATCGTGGTGAAGCTGTCGCGATAGACGTCATAATCCCCGGCGCAGAGTGCGAAGAGATAGGCCGGCTTCTTGTGCGGATCGTCCCAGACGGCGAAGTGGCGGCCATCGTCGAGGTCTCCGGTCTCGCCCGGCGTGCCGTTCGACAGGAGGATCGGATAGGTCGCCTTGTCCGCGGCCATCCAGACATGGAAGGCGCTCATCACGTCCGGCCGGTCCGGATAGAAAGTGATGCGGCGGAAGCCCGTTGCCTCGCACTGCGTGCAGAAGCGCCCGCCCGACATGTAAAGGCCGGACAGTGCGGTATTCTTCGACGGGGCGATCTCGACTTCCGTGACCAGCGTGAACGCATCCGGCACCGAGGCGATGGTCAGGCCCTTCTCGGTCTGCTCATAGGCGCCCGCCGCCAGCGGCTTGCCGTCAATCGCAATCGAAAGGAGCGTGAGCCCTTCCCCGTCCAGAACCAGCGCCTCCCCAGCGCCGCCCGTCCGGCGGACCTTCAGTTCGGAGTGGACTTTGGTTGCATCCGGATCGAGATCGAAGCGCAAATCCACCTGCTCGATTTCGAACGGATAGGGCTTGTAGTCGGAAAGTTGCACGGAAACGGGGGTTTCGGTTCGCATGAGGGCTCCGGGGTCTTGGCAATTGCTTCATTGGACATAGGAAATGGCGGGAGGCGCGTCGAGGGCCGGAACGCTGCCGGCGGGCACAAGGCCTGCATTGAACTCCGGTTACACAGGGAATGCATTCATATGGCCCAGCTTTTCCGATCATCCGCCATGCGCCGGTTTGCGGGCATGACTGCAATCTGCCTCATGCTCGCGATCGCTGTCCTGTCCGTGATGCCGCCCGGGGACCTTCCGCCGGTAGAAGGGTCCGACAAGCTGAAACATTTCATCGCCTATGGCAGCCTCGGGGGCGCCATCGCGATTGCCGCAGGCCCGGGCCGGGCGCTGCGGGCCTTCCTGATCACGATTGGCTATGGCGCCCTGATGGAAGTCGCTCAGGCCCTGGCGCCGACAGGTCGGGAATATTCAATATTGGATGAAGTGGCCAATATGCTTGGCGCAGGCCTCGGCACGGGGATCGCGCTCGCCCTCCGGCGCTGAAGCCTATTCCGCGGCGACCGTGTCCGGCGCGTCGTTCAACTGATAGACATAGCGCAGGATCATCGCGCACTGTTTGGCGACAGGCAGCAGGTCTGCCGGAAAATCCTTCGGATTCTCGGCTGCCACTTCCGCAATCTTGCGGGCAATGCGCAACAGGTCCGGCGTCTGCACGATCATCCGGGCCTGGTGCTCCACACGGTGCGGGTCGCGGTCGAAATCGACGGGATTGACCCGCCAGCCGCCGGTATCGCCCTCATCGGTCAGGACCACGGGAAACGTGCCGAGATTGTCGCCGGAATGCTGCCCCATCGCCGTCCGCCACTTGGTGGACCGGCGGCCGATGCGCCAATGTTCCAGCAGCAGGTCATCATCGTGACTGGCGGTCTCGTCGGCATGCATTGCCTGTTCCGAGACAAGCTCATGCGCCTGGAACTCCCGGCCCAGCCCGCACTCATAGGTGACTTTCAGCGGCTCGCCGACATCCTTGACCCAATGCGGGATCACCTGTTCGACAAGCGCCCAGGTTCCGACCGGCTTCACGTAGACACGCTGCATCTTGTGAAAATGGGCTTTGGCCATGAAGATCTCCTGTAGCCGCCCACCCTGTCATGTCTTGATTTCCGCGCCATGAAGCCCGTCTGCGAAATTTTACATAAAACCTTGCGGCACCTTTCCGCCGGGTCACGGCTTTCCGTGCACGTAAAGCACGTTATTTTCCAATCCGAGAACGTAATCACGCCCGTATAAAGGGCGAAGGGAGGCCATCTACTCATGAACTTCGACTTTTCCGAAGACCAGAAATTCCTCGCCGGTGAAGCGCGGAAATTCCTCGAAGCCGAGAGCGCCATTCCGGTGGTGCGCGAGGTATTGAACGATGACGACAAGGCCTACTCGGAAGGCCTCTGGAAGAAGATCGCGGAAATGGGCTGGCTGGGAACGGCTGTTCCGGAAGAACAGGGCGGCCTCGGCCTCGGCATGCTGGAAATGTGCGTGCTGGCTGAAGAAATGGGCCGCGTCCTGGCGCCGGTCCCCTTCTCGTCCACGGCCTATTACCTGACTGAAGCGATCAAGCTCGCCGGGTCGGATGAGGTGAAGAACGACATCCTGCCGCGCATCGTCGCCGGCGAAATCATCGGCTGCTATGCGGCCAGCGAAGGCCCGGGCCATCCGGACCCGGCCAGCCTGAAAACCACGTTCGACGGCTCCACCGTCTCCGGCACCAAGATCCCGGTCACCGATGGCGGCATCGCCACGCACGCTGTTGTGCTGGCCAAGGAAGGCTCCGGCGCGAGCCTCGTTCTGGTGGATCTCTCTGGCGCAGGCGTGACGCGCAAGGCGCTCTCCACGCTGGATCCGACGCGCGGCCATGCCGAGCTGACCTTCGACAAGACACCGGGCATCCGCCTCGGCAAGGCCGGTGAAGGCGCAAGCCTGAACGACCAGCTGATGGACAAGGTTGCCGTGCTGCTCGCCTTCGAACAGCTGGGCGGGGCCTCGCGCGCTCTGGAAATGGCGAAGGAATATTCGCTGGAGCGCTACGCTTTCGGCCGTCCGATCGCCGGCAACCAGGCCATCAAGCACAAGCTGGCCGAGATGTACGTGAAAAACGAAGTGGCCCGCTCGAACTGCTTCTACGGCGCCTGGGCCCTGTCGACCGATGCCCCGGAAATGCCGGAAGCCGCCGCTGCCGCCCGCGTGGCCGCCTCGGAAGCTTTCTGGTATGCTTCGAAAGAGAACATCCAGACCCATGGCGGCATGGGCTTCACCTGGGAGGTGGACTGCCACCTCTACTACCGCCGCGCCAAGCTGCTGGCCGTTCAGGCTGGCGGACCGAAAGTCTGGAAAGAGAAACTCGTGCGTGCCCTTGAGCAGAAAAACGCCGCCTAAGGAGGAAACATCATGGACTTCAACGATACACCCGAAGAAGCCGCTTTCCGCGCTGAGGCGCGCGCCTTCCTCGAAAAACACCTGAAGCCGAAAGGCTCCGCCCCGGCCTCGCGTGACCGCGTGAACATGCTGGAAAAGGCGAAAGCCTGGCAGAAGACGAAAGCCGAGAACAAGTTCGCGCAGATCACCTGGCCTGAGGAATGGGGCGGCCGCGGCGGCACGGCGATGCAGAGCGTGATCTGGGGCCAGGAAGAGTCGAAATTCGACGCGCCGACCGGCCCGTTCGCCATCGGCCTCGGCATGTGCGTTCCGACCGTCATCGCCTTCGGCTCCGACGAGCACAAGAAGCGCTACGTCCAGAAAGCCCTGATGGGCGAAGAAATCTGGTGCCAGCTCTTCTCTGAGCCGTCTGCCGGGTCTGACGTTGCCGGCCTGAAAACCCGCGCCGTGAAAGACGGTGACGAATGGGTCATCAACGGCCAGAAGGTCTGGACCTCCGGCGCCCACTATTCGGACTTCGGCATCCTCCTTGTCCGGACGGACCCGAAAGTGCCGAAGCACAAGGGCCTGACCATGTTCATCGTGAACATGAAGCAGCCGGGCGTCGAAGTGCGTCCGATCCACCAGGCCTCCGGCGGCCGCGAGTTCAACGAGGTCTACTTCACTGATGTTCGCATCCCGGACTCCGATCGCCTCGGCGATGTCGGCGCAGGCTGGAAAGTCGCCCTCGTCACGCTGATGAACGAGCGCCTTGCGGTCGGCGGTTCTCCCGGTCCGGACTGGGGCGAGATCATGGAATATGCCCGCAGCCAGGGCACGCTGTCCGACCAGGCCTTCCGCGAAAAGCTGGCGGACTGGTATGTCGCGGCGCAGGGCTACAAGCTGACCAAGTTCCGCACGCAGACGGCCCTTTCCCGCGGCCAGACCCCGGGACCGGAGAACTCGATCGGCAAGATCATCACCGCGAACCACCTGCAGGATATCTGTAACTCGGCCATCGAGATGCAGGATCATTACGGCATCATCAACGAGTCCGATCGCATGCCGGCCGATGCCATCTTCCAGCAGAGCTTCATGTGGGCCCCGGGCCTGCGTATCGCTGGCGGTACGGACGAGATCCTGAAGAACATCATCGCAGAGCGCGTTCTGGGCCTGCCGCAAGATGTCCGCGTCGACAAGGACAAGCCTTTCGACGAAATGAAAAGCGGCTGATAAGTCCTTCATTGCAAACATAAAAACCCCGGCCGGTCTGACTGGCCGGGGTTTTTACGTATGGCGATCAGGAAAACTTATGGCAGACTGCCCCCAATTCTGGAGGAGCCTGCCATGTTCAAGACCAATGAAGGCACGATCGACCGCGTTCTGCGCGTCATTGTCGGCCTCGCCCTGATCGCTATCGTCTTTGTCGGCCCGCAAACCCCTTGGGGCTGGATCGGCCTCGTGCCGCTGCTGACGGGTCTCGTGGGCACCTGCCCGCTCTACACGGTGCTCGGCATCCGAACCTGCAAGCTGTAGAGACCTGACGTCCGATCAGGCGTCCGGCTCAGTGGCCGTGGCCTGTTCGGAAACGAACCCCGCCACTTGCGCCGCGCAGGCCCGGCCCGCTTCGGCCAGCGCGAGGGCGCGGGACTCAGCAGAGGACGCGCCGGCATTTGCCGATGAGGTCACATTTGTCTGCGCGACGACCTTGCGTGTGCCCGCTTCCACAAGCGTCGCCTCGAGGTCGCACCTGGCCAGCGTGCCTGCCAGCGTGAAGTCTTCGATCCGCCACACGAGTTCATAATCTGCATGGGCGCCCGCCTCCAGCGCCACGGCAACCCCTGCGCCTTTGTCGTCCAGCGCATCCAGCACCGCCACCTGCATCAGGCGCGTGGCATTGTCTGCCCATTCCACGCCGCGCACGAGGCGCAGGGCACCGGCGGCATCCTCAGACGCAATCACACGTCCGCCGAACAGGCGGGAGGCTTCAGGCTCGCGAACGGCCACGACCGTATCGACCGGATAGGTTTCGGTCACGGCACCAAAACGATAGAGGCCTTCCGGCACTTCCGGTTCCGGTATGACGCTGACACAGGCAGGCAGGGCAACAAGGGCGGCAGCAAGGATAATGGAGCGGATCATCAGCGTTTGTCCTCATAAGGAACCGGTTCCCCGACAAGCATGCTTTGCGGGTTCTGTTCGATTTCGCGGGTCAGCCGGTCCATGCGGCTGATCAGGATACGGAGGTCCTGCGCAGCAAGGCGGGAATCTTCCACAACGCCGGTCGCAGGGCCCTCGAGCAATCCGTTGACCACACGCACAGTCTCCCCGCCCTGAGCCATCACGGTTTCGGCGGAAGAGACCACCTTGCCCACCTCGGCCAGCAATTCGTCGAGCTGTCCGGAAAGGCCGGCGAGCTCTTCATTGGCATTCGTGCTGAACTCCGCAGCCGCCTCGGAGGCCGTTGCGAACTCGTTGCTGGCACGGGAAAGGTCTTTCATCGTGCCGGTGGCCTGGTCGATCAGGCCGTCATCTGCGGCGAGCTTCGTGGTGATGGTCTCGATATTCTTCAGCGAGGCGCTGATCGACTCGACATTCTCGTCCGTCAGCAGCTTCTTCACCCGCTCCATCGTGTCATTGGCCTGGCCCAGCACCTGCGCGCCACCCGCAACGATCTGGTCGAGCTGGGTTCTCTCTGCCCGGATCACCGGCACGGGCTCACCCGGCTTTGCCTCCAGCAGCCGCGCCGTCGGAGAGCCTGCACTGATCTGGACGAAGGTCACGCCTGTGATCCCGGCGAGCTGGATCGAAGCGGTGGAATCCGTTTTGACTGGTGTTTCGCGGTCGATCCGGATACGGGCGCGCACTTTGGACGGGTCGGCGCGGTCGATACGGACGGTCGAAACTTCGCCCACCTTGATCCCGATATAACGCACGGCCGATCCGTCCTCGAGGGATACCGGGCCTTCGAAGACAATGTCGTACGCTTTGTAGTCCCGCTGGAACTGGGACTGGCCGAGCCACAGCACAAAAGCGGCAACGGCCATCGTTGCAACAATGACGAAAGCGCCGATGACGGCATAATTCGCTCGCGTTTCCATCGGTCCGGGCCCCCTTTCTAGTGTCCCGTTGCCGCGCGTCCGCGTGGGCCGCAGAAATATTCCTGCACCCACGGATGATCGAACGCACGCAATTCTTCGATCGTGCCGACTGCCAGCACGTGTTTCTCTCCAAGCACGGCGATCCGGTCGCAGGTCGCATGCAGCGTATCCACATCATGCGTGACAAGGAAGACGGTGAGCCCCAATGCCTGTTGCAGGCTGCGGATCAGGGCATCGAATTTTTCCGCGGTAATCGGGTCGAGGCCGGCGGTCGGCTCGTCCAGGAACAGAAGTTCCGGATCCAGCGCCAACGCCCGCGCCAGTGCCGCGCGCTTGCGCATGCCGCCGGAAAGGTCTGACGGGTATTTCGGGCTCGCCTCGGCGCTAAGGCCCGCCATGCGGATCTTCATATCGGCCAGCTGGTGGCGCAGCACCGGCTCCAGCTGCGTGTGCTCCTTCATCGGAACTTCGACATTCTCCCGCACGGTGAGATTCGAGAACAATGCGCCATCCTGGAACATGACGCCCCAGCGCTGCTCGACCTCGGCCCGCTCGACCTCATCAAGCGTTTCCAGCCGCTCGCCGAACACTTCGATACTGCCGGTATCGAATTCCTTGAGCCCTGTGATGGCGCGCAACAGGACAGACTTGCCGCAGCCCGACGGGCCGATAATGCCGATGATCTCGCCCCGGCGGATGTCGAGGTCCAGATGCTCGTGTACGACATGCGTGCCATAGGCTGTCTTCAGGTCACGGATGCGGATGATGATGTCGTCCGTCATATGCCAAGCTCCATATAGAGAATGGCGAAGATTGCATCGAGGACGATGACGGCAAACAGGCCCTGCACCACGGAGGTCGTGGTCGAATTGCCGAGCGACTGGACGCTGCCGCCGACATTCAGGCCCTGGCGGCAAGCAATCAGTGTCACGACAAATCCGAAGACCGGCGCCTTGGACAGGCCGACCCAGAAATGCTGCAGCGGCACGGCATTGCGCAGGCGGTCAAGGAAGACGCCGGGATTGATGTCCAGCGACGACCAGCCGACCACGACACCGCCGGCGATCCCGGCCAGCGTTGCCACGAAGGTCAGCGCGGGCGTCATCAGCAACAACGCGATGATGCGCGGCGCAACGAGAATGTCCATCGGTTTCAGGCCAAGCGTCTGCATGGCGTCGATTTCCTGGCGCATCTTCATCGTGCCGATCTGCGCGGTGAAGGACGAGTTCGTCCGCCCCGCCAGAACGATACCGGTCAGCACCACGCCAAATTCACGCAGCATCGAATAGCCGATCAGCTCGACCGTGTAGATCTCGAGATCGAAATCGCGGAGCGTCGTCGCGCCGATATAGGCGACGACCATGCCGACAAAGAAAGACAGGAAGGCGATGATCGGCATCGCGTCGAGGCCCGCCTCCTCCATCACCGCGACGATGGACGTCCAGCGCAGCTTCCAGGGCTGCATGAGGAGACGGATCGTCGTCACGATCGTTTCGCCGAGGAAGGCGAGCGTCTGGAAAATTTCCGACATGACGCCGACAAAGCCGCGGCCCGTCCGCTCCAGCAGAGCGAGGAAGCCATGGTCCGGCGCCTTCGCCGGCGGCACCGGATCGGAGACGGCGTGGACCTGTTCGATCAGGTGGCGGGCGACATCATTCTTGCCGGTGAGACCTGAGCCTTCCGGCGCGGCGCGCAGCGTGCGGTCGATCAGGAAGGCCCCGGCGGTGTCGATCCGGGTCAGTCCGGAGACATCCACAAGCACGGGATGATCATGCTTTAGTCCGGCCAGGTCATCATCCAGCTCGTGAATGGTCATGATCGTCCAGTCCCCCGTCAGACGGAGGGTGGCACGTTCGCCGCTCTCTTCGAGCGCGAAACCGGGGGCCGTTGTGACTGTCATCTCTGGCAACTAGCCTTCCAACACTAGCAAAACATGCTTAAGGACAGCGAAGCATGATCGGTGAAATTTTATCGTTCAGGATCGGACATGGGCAATCGAAACCTTGAAATTTCAGCGATTTCCTCGCCCCTGAAGTCGGCATTTACCATTTCGCGCGGCGCCAAGACCAGCGCGGAGACAATTCGCGTCACCCTCACGGAGAACGGCGCCACCGGCCGCGGCGAAAGCGTGCCCTATGCCCGCTATGGCGAAACCACCACCAGCGTCACTGCCGCCATCGAAAACGCCCGTATTGAAATCGAATCCGGTCTCAGCCGCGATGACCTGCAATCCCTCATGCCCCCCGGCGCAGCCCGCTGCGCGGTGGATTGTGCAATGTGGGACCTTGAAGCGAAGCTGAGCGGCACGCCTGTCTGGCAGCTCGCCGGCCTTCCGGAACCGAAGCCCGTCGAGACTGCCGTCACTGTCAGCCTCGATACACCAGACGCCATGGCCGCCGCCGCAAAGTCGACGCAAGGGCGCCTGCTCAAACTGAAGCTCGGCGGGCCGGGCGATCTTGGCCGGATCGAGGCCGTCCACGCTGCGCGTCCGGACGCGCGCCTGATCGTCGATGCGAATGAGGGCCTCAATCCGAACGAGCTGCCCGCGATCTCGAAAGCCGCCGCTGCGCTCGGCGTCGTGCTGATAGAACAACCCTTCCCTGCCGGCGCGGACGACGCATTGCTCAACCGTCCCGGCCCGGTCGCGATCTGCGCCGACGAAAGCGCCCACACACGGGCCGAGCTGCAGGATCTCGCCCGCCGCTATGACGCAGTCAACGTGAAGCTCGACAAGACAGGCGGCCTGACCGAAGCGCTCGCCACCGTGCGGGAAGCCCGCGCGCTCGGCCTTGGCGTCATGGTCGGCTGCATGGTGGCGGGATCCATCTCCATGGCCCCGGCCTTGCTGCTGGCCGGCCTCGCCGACCTGATGGATGTCGATGGCCCGCTCTGGCTCGCTGAGGACGTGCCGCACGGCCTGCAATATTCGGACGGCATGGTCGCCCCGCCCTCGCCGGACCTTTGGGGCTAGTGCGCCGCTGCAGGTGCCTGGCCTTTCGGCTTGTCCAGCAGCATGACCGCCATCAGGACCAGGGCGAACGACATCGACATGGTCAGGAAGAGGTTGTTGTAGGTCATCACCGCCGCTTCCATCTTTGTACGGTAGACCAACTGCGCCAGTGCCGTGCCCTCCGGATCCGTCACACCGGCGGCCTGCATCTGGGCCGTCATGTTCGACAGGAAGGATTGCACTTCCGGACGGGCGAGCGACATGCCGCTCGCAATCTGCTGTTCGTGCATCTGGTTGAAGCTGATCATCATCGTCGTCAGGATCGCGATGCCGATGGCCCCGCCAAGGTTCCGGCAGACCGTGAACAGGCCCGACGCGTTGGCCACCCGTTCCGGCGGCAACGTGCCGAGCGCCAGGTTCGTGGTCGGCACCATGGTAAGGATCAGGCCCGCGCCCCGCAGGGCCTGTGGCCAGAACAATTCGTGGAAGCCGGACTGGGCCGTCAGATGCCCGTTCAGCCATGTGCCGATGGCGGCCAGCGTCAGGCCCACGGCCACGACAAAGCGCGGATCATAGCGCTTGGTCATCGCCCCGGCGATCGGCCCGCCGATGAACATAGCGAAACCGGCGACACTCATCACCTCACCGATCTGGAGGGACGAGTATCCCCGCACCTGCCCCAGATAGAGCGGCAACAGGAAAACAGAACCATAAAGCCCAAAGCCCATGACGGAGGCGATGATCGCGCCCGAGGCAAAGTTCCGGTCCTGGAACACGCGCAAATCCACCAGAGGAACAGGTGACGTCAGCGCGCGGCGGAAGAAGATGGCCGCCGCAATCGCGCAGACGATGGAGGCCTTCACAATGGCCGAGCTCTGGAACCAGCTGTCGCCCGGGCCTTCATCGATGATCCATTCGAACAGGCCGAGGAACAGCGCCATCGCGATCAGCGCCGTCACATCGAGGCGGCGCAGCAGCGCGATCTCCCCTTTCTGTTTCGGAATGAAGAGGAAGACGAGCGTGATCGCAGCAATGCCCGGCACGATGTTGATGAGGAACAGCCAGTGCCACGACATGTGCTGGGTGATCCAGCCGCCAAGCGTCGGGCCGATGGAGGGAGCAAGCGTTGCCACCATGCCGATCATCACCTGTTGGGTCATGGACCGGCCGGCGGGAAACAGCGTGAAGCTGGCCGCCATCGTGGTCGGCACCATGGCCGCACCGGCGAAGCCCTGGATGATGCGGAAGAAGATCAGGGAGTCGAGATCCCATGAGACGGCGCACAGTATACTGGAAACGACGAAGCCCGCCGCTGACATCATGAACAGTTTCCGTATACCGAAGGCCCGGTTGAGAAAGCCCGACAGAGGAATGCCGACGACTTCGGCCACCAGATAGCCGGTCTGGATCCATGCGATCTCTTCCTGGCTGGCAGACACGCCGGCCTGGATCTGGCGGATGGAGCTCGCGACGATCTGGATGTCCAGGATCGCCATGAACATCCCGATCACCATCGCAAAGAAGCCGATGTTGAGTGCGAGCTCTGACGATGTCTTTTGCCGGATTGCGTTGACCATGGCGAACCTCGCGCAAGGCTGGGCGGCTTAGCCGTCCACCCTCTTCGCGATCACGGTCGCTTCAACTGAAAGGCCGGGGCGCATCAGGCCGGAGGCCAGTGCCTCATCCGAAATCTTCACCCGCACGGGCACGCGCTGGACGATTTTCGTGAAGTTGCCGGTCGCCGTGTCCATCGGGATCAGGCTGAACTGGCCGCCGGTCGCAGGCGCGATGGAATCCAGCGTACCGGTCACTTTCATGTCCGGATACGCGTCGACATGGATGTCGACTTCCTGGCCGGGCCGCATGCGCTCGACCTGCGTTTCCTTGAAGTTGGCAATGATATAGGCCTCGGACACCGGCACGATCGACATGGTCTGCTGGCCAGGGTTCAGCAATTGCCCTGCCGCGACGACGCGGTTGGCGACGACGCCGTCAAAGGGGGCGCGCAGCTCGGTGCGGGTCGCATCGAGCTTCGCCGCATCCACACGGGCCTGCGCCGCTTCGACCTGGGCTTCAGCGCCGGCAACAGCAGCCTTGGCGGATTCAAGGTCTTCCTCGGCGCGGTGGTAATTTGCCTGCGCAACGCTCAGTTCGCTTTGCGCGGTGGTGATACCGGCTTTCGACTGGTCCAGCGTTGCCTTCGCGGCCTGTGCCTTGGTTGCGGCCGCATCAAGGCTCGCCTTTGGGTAATGTCCTTTCCCGGCAAGCTCCGTATACCGCTCAAGGTCATGCGTGGCGAGCGTGGCATCTGCCTCGGCCGCGGCAGTGCTGGCCCTGGACTGGACAAGACGGTCGCGCTGGGCCGAGATCTGGGCGGCGGCCGTCTGCAGGTTCGCTTCAGCAGCGGCAACACCGGCGCGGGCCTGCGTCTGCGCGGCGACAGCCTGCTGGAATGCAGCGGCCGCTTCCGACACGCGGGTCGCATAATCGGCCACTTCCAGCGTCACCAGAAGGTCACCGGCCTTCACAGTCTGGTTGTCCGTTACATGGACCTGTTCGACATAGCCCTGCACTTTCGGAGAGATCGTCGCGATATCGGCGCGGATGTAGGCGTTGTCCGTGGTGATTTCATACCGGCCGGCAACCAGCCAGTGAATGCCCTGATATCCAACGAACAGAGCGAGCAGCAGGCCCGCGCCGGAAAGGATGTATTTCCGGGGGTCTGCCTTGAAACGGGCAACCAGACCCTGCCCTTCGGGCGAAGGGGCGCGCTGAACGGGGGCATCGTTCTCAGGGGCGCGGTCCGGCATCTTGGCCGCAGGGGTTTCGGCCTGGTTGGGTGCCCGCGCCGCAGGAGGAACGGCAGCGGGCTGGGAGGTGTCACGCTTGAAGGGTTGTACGGCCATGGGAGGAGTTCCGCGGTATTGGTTCTGGATCCCGGTGGTAGACCCAAAATGTGTAATTCTGGTTACATCGCTTGCAATGTAATCCGCGTTACACCAAAATCAACCCATGAACAGTATTCAGAAGCCCAAAGCCTCCGCCCCAGCCGCCATCAAGGCGCCCGAAGGGGCATCGCGCGCCGAAATCCGGCGCGCCGCTTTTCTTGAAGCAGCCCAGGAAGTTTTTCTCGAACAAGGCTTTGAAGCCGCCAACATGTCGGAAATTGTCCGGCGGGCCGGCGGTTCTCTCGCGACGCTGTATTCCCAGTTCGGTGACAAGGAAGGCATCTTCCTGGCCATGCTGGAAACCCGCATGATGGAAGTGACCGCCACGCTGGAAGTCGAACTTCAGGCGCACACGCCGGTGGAGGAAGGCCTGCGCCGCATCGGCGAGCAGTTTGCCGGCAAGCTGGTCCAGCCCAATTCTCTGGAGCTCTACCGCCTGATTGTCGGCATGGCGAAGAAGTATCCCGACATCGCCGCGACCTTCATGAAGCTCGGCCCCAACAAGGTGCGCGCAGGCCTCGCTGCTTACCTGCAGGACCGGGCCGATGCCGGGGAAATTCCGCAATCGGACCAGTATGAGACGCTGGGCTCGCTCTTCCTCGACATGGTCCGCTCGCCGCTGCAAAGCCGCGCGCTGCTGGACGCCAATGTGCGCCCGACCGAAGACGACGTCCGCACCAGCGTGGACCGGGCCGTCTGCATGTTCCTCTACGGTCTTTCAGGAAAACACTAGGCCGGCCCGATCAATCGATTGCCGCGGCCCGGCTGCACCGCTACCCTCCCGGGAAAAACAGGCTAAAAACCGGGAGGAATAAATGGCTGACGGGGAAGTTGGCGGCATCGTGGACGACAAGTTCGCCGCCGTAAGAGAACAGTTCGAGAAAAACCTGAATGACGGCACCGACATCGGCGCGTCCTTCTGCGTCATCAAGGATGGCGAGCCGGTAATCGACCTCTGGGGCGGCTGGGCTGACGAGGAACGCACACGCCCCTGGGAAAAGGACACGATCGTCAACGTCTATTCGACGACCAAGACGATGACGGCGCTGACCGCCCTGTGGCTCGCCGATCAGGGCAAGCTCGATTTCGATGCGCCGGTCGCCGCGTACTGGCCGGAGTTTGCAGCGAGCGGCAAGGAAGCCGTGAAAGTCAGCCATTTGATGAGCCATTCGGCCGGCCTCTCCGGCTGGACCGAACCGCTGGGCAAGCACGATCTCTATGACTGGGACAAGGCGACCCGCCTGCTCGCCGCGCAGGCCCCGCTTTGGGAACCCGGCACAGCCTCCGGCTATCACGCGATCACGCAAGGCTATCTCGTCGGCGAAGTGATCCGGCGGATTGACGGGCGCACGGTCGGCACCGTGTTCCGGGAAGAGTTCGCCGAGCCGCTGGGCGCGGATTTCCATATCGGTCTTCCGGCCTCGGAAGATCACCGGGTGGCAGACCTGAAGCCGCCGCCGGGCGCAGGCCTTGGCGGCGCAGCGCAAAATGAAATCCAGCGCGTCGCGTTTGAAAACCCGGAGGTCGACGTGTCGGAAACACGGACACGCGCCTGGCGCGGGGCCGAGATCCCTGCCGCGGGCGGCACGGGCAATGCCCGCTCCGTCGCGACCGTCCAGTCGATCCTTGCCAATGGCGGCGTGATGAACGGCAAACGCTTCCTGTCGGAAGCCGGATGCCGCAAGGCGCTGGAGTGCCAGGTAGACGGCACCGATATGGTGCTCGGCATACCGGTCCGGTTCGGGCTCGGTTATGGCCTCTCCGGCCCGCTGTCACCGGCCCTGAACGATCAGTCGATGTTCTGGGGCGGCTATGGCGGCTCCATCGTGCTGGTCGACATGCAGAACCGGATGACCATCGCCTATGCGATGAACCGGATGGAAGGCACGACGACGGGCGACATGCGTGCGATCACGCTGGCCGCCCATGTCTGGCAGGCGATGGCGGGCTGATCCGCCCTATTCGCCTGCGCCGTCGAGCATGGACTTGAAGCCGCTCGGCTTGTGCGGCCCCATGAACAGCTGCTCGAACGCGCCAATCCCTTCGGAAGTCTGGCCACCGGGGCCGGAAAGCTTCGCCCGGACGATTTCCTGGATGTGCAGATTCTCCGGGATGTTCCACGGTGCATTCGGGTCCATGTCTTCGCGCTCGACGACCAGCTGGTCGCCATGGCTCATGCCATGCTTGTACTTGGCGTGGCCGTATCCGATGCCGCGCATCAGGAAGGTGCCCATGGGCTCGAAGTCCACCGTATACGGACTGCCCTGACGGTCATTCATGCTGAGGCGCGCTTTCGCCATGCGGCGCGTACCCGGCGCATAGGTCACGTCCATCTGCGCATCGTCGAGATGCAGGTGCTCGCCATGTTTCGCGCCATCCGCAGCCAGGACAGCGCGCTTGTTCCACGCCTCCCCTTCGCCATCGTCATTGACGTGGAAATAGAGCGCCTGGTTCGCGAAATTTGTCGGTGTCCAGATCCAGTAGAATTGCGGCTCGAGCGGCGGGATCAGTGGCTGGGTGTCCTGGGCCCCGATGGGGCGGACGCCCCAGGACCGGTCCCGCGTCCCGGACCAGCTGTCGGGATTGACTTCGATTTCCTTGCCGTCAATCCGCAGCTTGCCGGACCAGTGCCCGTTCTGCGTCATGCGCGTCAGGTCCATCAGCATCCGCGGCCCCTGGCGGCGGGTGAAGCGCGGCTCCTCGACCGGGAAGGCCCGGCCGGTGAATTCCACGTCGAGCGCGATGCCTTCGGTCTCTTCCAGCTTCAGGCGGATACGCTTCAGCGGCTCCAGCACTTCCACCGACATGCCGCCGATATATGTGTCCATCCGCTCCATGTTCAGCGGACGCGAAAAGAAGACCGAGCTCTGCTTGCCATTGTGAAGCACGGACACCGATCCATCGATGATGTTCAGGTGCGGGTAGACCCCCATCGCCGCAGCGAAGAACACCGATCCGTCAGAGGAATAGCCATTGTAGAAGTACCGGTCGTAGAAGTTCCGGTCGGATCCGGAAAAAGCGACCGGCTCCGGTGTCTGGTGGATTGGATATTCATCTCCGGCGGTGAGCATTGTTCGCACTTCCTTCCTCTGGGTGACCTCTTGGCGGGCTCGTCATGCAAGCTAGGGTGTACGAGGGAAACCCCGGCGACAAGGGGTGACGCGAGGGAGGCACTATGTCCTGTAAAATGAATCCGGAGGAAGCCAACACATTCCTGCGCCAGGCCTTTGAAGGCCAGTCGGTGCGCACGGAAATCGTGGAGATGGTGGAAGGCCGCGCCGTGGTGCGACTAAGAGCCGACAAGACGAATCTGCGCCCTGGCGGCTATATTTCCGGACCGACACAGATGTCCCTGGTCGACACGGCGTCCTACTTCGCCGTCATGACCGTGACCGGACTGGAGCCCATGGCCGTGACCAGCAGCCTGAACATGAGTTTCCTGCGTCCCTGCATCGGCGATGTCGTGCTTGCAGACGCGCGCATCATGAAGATCGGGCAGACGCTGGCCGTCATGGATGTGGACGTGCGCGTGGAAGGTGCAACCAAGCCATCCAGCCATGCGGTCGTCACCTACGCCCTGCCCCGGAAGGATGTGCCCGCTTGAACCGGCTTGCGGCCTTCGCAGCGCTGATCGGCTTCTGCGGGGTCGCCCTCGGCGCATTTGGCGCGCACGCCCTGGAAGGCGTCCTGACACCTGAAGGAACCGAGTGGTGGCATACGGCGACGCTGTACGCGCTGCCCCATGCAGCGGCGGCACTGGCCATCGCCTTGTCTGTCCGTGGCGGTCTTGTCCGCACTGGCGGCTGGTGCATGGTCATCGGCGCCTGCATCTTCGCCGGCACGCTCTACGCAATGGCACTCGGCGCGCCGCGCTGGTTCGGGGCCATTACCCCGATCGGCGGCGTTTCCTTGCTGGCAGGTTGGGGACTGGCTGCCATCGGCAGCCTCAGGGCGTCAGACTGAAGGCAGCGAACAGGTTCGCTGCGATCAGGATTTTGCGGAATTCACGGACGCGTATTTGTCGGCCAGCTGGTCTGCCGTTTCACGCGCATTGTCGATGACGTCTTCAAACGCATCGAGTTCCTTGTCGACCGGTGCGGTGTCGATATCCATGTCAGAACGGGCGGACACTTCGCCAAGCGCACTCTGGAAGCTGCGGTAAGCCATCTGGGCACGGACGAGTGCGCGCTCATAGCTCATCACGTCGGCGCGGGTCGCGGTGTGGGCGCCGGTTTCCTGAAGCAACGTATGGGCTTCGCGGCTGACTTCGCCCAACCCGGTCCGTGCTGCCTGACTGTCGGATACGATGCGGGCGAGCACGAGCGCCGGCGCTTCAGACCCTGCGCCGATGCGGGCGGCATAGGTGTCGGCCTCGGCCTGGTCATTGGTGATGCCATTGATCAGCGTGTTTGCGAGCCCGGCCAATCCACTACTGGATTTCACCCAGCCGGCATCAACTGCCTTGTCGCAATATTCCGTGGAGGCCGTGCGCAGTGCGGACTGGTTTTGGGAAAGCCCCGCCTGCACCAGAGCTTCACCTGGTACCATGGAAACGGTTGCGCATCCTGCAAGAAGGCATAGGGATACACCCAGAAATACGCTACGCATCAAACAGCCACCTGCATTCTGTTTGGGCCCCAATACGTAATATTCTGTACGTAACGACGGGTACCATGTCCACCTCAGACGGCAGTTTGAACGAAATTAGGTGAAGAGTGAATGAATAGACGCCCGCCCCGCCGCATTTTATATCCCAGACACGAGGCTCGGCGCTCCGGCCGGCTGCGCGTTTCAGATATTCACGAAATTTACTGGGAAGAATCCGGTAACCCTAATGGCGTGCCTGTCATCGCGCTTCACGGCGGCCCCGGAGGCGGCTCAAGCCCCGAAATGCGGAGGTTTTTCGACCCTGAGCGCTATCGGATCTTCCTGTTCGATCAGCGCGGTTGTGGACGTTCCACTCCACATTCCGAACTTCGAGAAAATACCACCTGGGACCTGGTGGACGATATTGAGGCACTGCGTGACCATGTTGGCGTCAGTCAGTGGCTTGTCTTCGGCGGATCGTGGGGATCGACGCTGTCACTCGCCTATGGCGTGACTCATCCGGAGCGGACTCTCGGATTAGTATTGCGTGGCATCTTCCTGGTCTCGAAACCGGAAGTGCAATGGTTTTACCAAAGCGGCGCCAGCCGCCTCTTCCCGGACGCCTATGATCGCTACGTCGCCCCGATTCCGGAAGACGAGCGCGACGACCTGCTGATGGCTTTCCATCGCCGGCTCACGGGCGATGACCGGCAGTCGCGGATCGAAGCCGCCCGGGCCTGGTCACGCTGGGAGGGCGAAACCCTCTCCATCAAGGGGCCGCTGACCACCCCGCCCCGCTTCAATGAAGATGACTTTGTCGACGCCTTCGCCCGGATCGAATGCCACTATTTCGTCAATCGCGGTTTCTTTGCCAGCGACAACTGGCTGCTGGAACAGTGCGCAAAAAAGCTGAAGGACATTCCGGGTGTCATCGTTCACGGCCGCTATGATGTGGTGACGCCGCTGTCGACGGCCTGGGCCCTGTCCAAGGCCTGGCCCAAGGCCGAGCTTCACATCGTGCCGGATGCCGGCCACTCGTCCATGGAGCCCGGCATTGTCGACAAGCTGATTCAGGCAACGGATCATTTTGCAGGCGTCTACGGCTCCAAGGTCCGCGTCTGACGCCTGCCTCATCCGGATGACAAAAAACGGGCCCTCCACCGCGTGGAGGGCCCGTTTATTCATGGTTCATACATGGTGTTCTTCATGGTGCGGGACGCGCCCGCCGGAGACCATTTACTCCACTGGCGGCAGCTCGTAGTTCGGCCCCAGCAGGACTTCCAGGAAGCCCGGCAGCTGGACGTGATACTGGTCCTGGATCTTGTCGAAGAAGCCGAAGAACAGGACGAAGCCGACAAAGGCCGGCACGAACCAGCGCATCAGGAACCGCCAGACATTCATGATGTTGCCCTCGCCCAGCTCGGAGGTCAGCATGTCGCGCGACAGGACCCAGCCGGCAAAGATCGCCACCAGCAGACCGCCCAGCGGCAACAGGACATTGCCGGTGATGAAGTCCATGAAGTCGAGATATTCGGTGGAGAAGATATAGGCCGCCCCGACCAGCCAGAGCATGAAGCCGACGCCGAGCGCAGCGCCCATCCGGGTTACGCCCTGACGTTCCTCCAGCCAGGAAACAGAAACTTCCAGAAGCGAGATCGAAGAGGTGAAGGCGGCAAACAGGGCCAGCGCGAAGAACAGGATCGACATGAGGTAGCCGATGGGCCCCAGATTGCCGAGCGCGACCGGCATCGAGACGAAGAAGAGGCTTGGGCCACCTGCCGGGTCGAGGCCTGCAGCGAACACGATCGGGAAGATCGCGAAGCCTGCAATCAGGGCCACGAATGTGTCAGAACCTGCAATGATGACGGAAGAACGCGGGATGTTCGTACCGCGGTCGAGATAGGCGCCATAGGTGATCATCAGGCCGACACCGACGCCGATGGAGAAGAAGGCCTGCCCCACTGCTTCGAGGAAGGTCTTGAAGCCGACATCCTCCCATTTGGGCTGGAACAGGAAGGCAAAGGTTTCCCCGGCATTGCCGCGCGACAGGGAGAAACCGACGATGACCAGAAGGATCACGAAGAAGGCCGGCATCAGGATGCTGGCAGCTTTCTCGATACCCCCTTTCACGCCACGACCGACAATCGCGATATTGGCAAAGATGAAGGCGGCGAGCAGTGCCAGCATGTACCATTTCGAGGCCAGCGCATGCTCGCCCTGCCCGATGACATTGGCAAAATTGGTGCCGGATGCGGCAGCGTCCATGCCCGCAAAGCCATTCTTCATGGCCTGGATCACGAAGGCGAGCAGCCAGGCCGAAATCACCATGTAAAAGGACAGGATGAAGGTCGCCGTGATCGTACCGACCCAGCCGACAAAGCCCCAGCTCTGGCTCTTGCTTTCAGCCCGTGCGAGCGACTCGACGCCTTCAACAGCGGACATGCCGGACTTCCGGCCCATGCCATATTCCGCCATCAGCACAGGCAAACCAATCAGCACGACGCAAGCGATGTAGATGAGGATAAACGCCCCGCCGCCATTCTCACCGGCTGTGTATGGGAACCGCCAGAAATTGCCGAGTCCGACCGAAGAACCAACGGCAGCCATGATAAAACCGAAGCGCGAGCTCCAGGTGTCTGCCTTGCGGGCGATTGTTGCCATATTCCCTCTCCCCAGGGTAAAAAGTTTCGCGCGAAACTATAGGCGGAGAAACAAAAATCAACGCCATATGCTGCGTCAGGGTCAGAATAACCCCGTTGTATTGAGTTTATCGTCGCGATGCAGATAGGCCGAAAGGATCAGGCCGAAACACGACATCGCGGTCAGCATGGCTGTGCCACCGTATGAGATCAGAGGCAACGGCATACCCACGACAGGCAACAGGCCAAGCACCATGGCGACGTTGAAGACGACGTAGAAGGCAACCGTCGCCGTCGCCCCCGCCACTGCGAAGCGGCCAAAATTGCTGGCAGACTGGAACGCGATATAGAGCGACCAGCCGAGCAGGATCGCAAAGCCGACCAGGATGGCGGTTGCGCCCAGAAAACCGAATTCCTCGGCGATCACTGTGAGAATGAAGTCGGTGTGCTGCTCGGGCACATAGTCCTGCTGGGACTGAATCCCCTGCAGCCAGCCCTTGCCGTTCAGCCCGCCTGCGCCGATGGCGATCTTCGCCTGCTCGATCTGGTAACTCTCGCCAAGCGATGTCGATGCGCCGCTGGATCCGAAAAGCTGCGCCAGGAACGTATCGACCCGTCCGCGCTGATAGGGCTCCAGAACAAACTGGTAGACCGGCCAGACAGCCGCCGCTGCTGCGGCGGCCCCGGCCAGTATAATCCGCCCGGACAGGCCCGCCAGAAACACAACCACACCGCCCGATGCGACAATCGCCAGCGCGGTTCCGAGGTCAGGCTGCAGGAAGACAAGCGCGGCAGGAATAAGGATGATGACCGCTGCGCCGATGTGAATGAGGAAACGGGAGCCATTGGCGCCCAGCATGGCGTGATAGTAACGGGCCAGCGCAAGTATCACCGCAAGCTTGGCAAACTCCGACGGCTGGACAGCCACCGGGCCGATCCTCAGCCAGCGTTGCGCCCCGCCCCCGGTCACGCCGAAGAACTCCACCGCCAGCAAGAGAAGGATCGTGCCCGCATAGGCCAGCCAGGACAGGTTCATCCACCAGGATAGCGGCAACATCGCCAGTGCGATCATGATGCCGAAGCAGATGACGAACCTGATCAGCTGGAGCTTCCAGAGATGTTGCTCCGCCGGATTGGTATAGGTCGAAGAGTAAAGCATCGCGATGCCGATGAGCGCCATGGCGACGATCAGCAGGATGACTCCCCACGGCAACCGCGCCATCTTGCCAAGCAGGCCGGAAGACGTGCCGTCAAAATTGAGCGAACGGGCGGTGCGCGTGCGCGCCTCCCCCCGGCTGTAACCGCTGAAGCTGCCATCACGGCTCATGTCGGCGTGCCCTCATCAGCGGATGGCTTGATGGAGGCGCTCTTCGTCCATGCCGGTTTACGGCCGCTATTGGTGCGGATGGCGTGGGCCAGAATATCGCGGGCCACCGGCGCTGCAGTTCGCGACCCGCCTTCCCCGTGCTCCACGACCACGGAGATCGCATATTTGGGATTTTCCGCCGGGGCGTAGGCGACGAACAGGGCGTGGTCGCGCAGCTCACGTTCAATGTCTTCGCCTTTGCGGACACCGGTGGCGCGCTCAGCGGCCGTGATGCGGCGAACCTGCGCTGTCCCCGTCTTGCCAGCGAGGCGCGGGCCGCCCAGCCCCAGATCACCAGAGCTGCGCGCGGTGCCGCCCCATTCGGACGTCACGCCATACATGCCTGACTTCATCAGCTTCATGATCTCGGCATCGAGATGCGCATCTAGGACATGCTCGTCGGGATCTTTCGGACCAAGACCGATGAGCTTGGGCTTGAGGGAATGTCCTTCTGTTGCGATACGCGCGGTCATCAGGGCGAGCTGCAATGGCGTCACACCCAGCTGCCCCTGACCGATCCCGAAGTTCAGTGTCTCGCCTTCGTACCAGGGCTCCTTCCGGGCGCGCATTTTCCACTCCGGATCCGGAACCAGTCCGCTGCGGGCACCGGTCATGCCGAGCGACCAGGCTTCCCCGAAACCAAACTTGCGGGCGGTATCTGCAATCGCCTGCGCGCCGGCCCGGCGGGCGACTTCATAGAAGTAGACGTCGCAGGACCCCTTGATACCGCCATGCAGGTCGACCGTCCCGTGACCGCCTTTTTTCCAGCAGTGCCAGGTTCGGTTCCCGAAATGGTAATAGCCGTTGCAATGCACCTTGTCGGTCGGCTTGATCGCGCCGGTCTCAAGGGCCGCTGTCGCCACGACCATCTTGAACGTTGAGCCAGGCGGATACACACCGCCATGGGCTCGCGGATAAAGCGGCGCCCGGGAATCTTCCCGCAGGGCAGCGTAGTCCGTGCCCGAGATGCCATTCACGAAATCATTGGGATCGAAGGCAGGCGTCGAGACCATGGAGAGAATATCGCCACTCTCGATATCGACCACGACGGCTGCACCGCTTTCGCCCTCGAAACGTTCAATCGCGACACGCTGCAGGTCCATGTCGATCGTGATGAACAGGTCCTTGCCCGCTTCCGGTGCAAGACGTTCATCCGGGATCTGATCGATGACACGGCCTGCGGCATTGGTGACCAGTTTCTTGAAGCCCGGCTTGCCGCGCAGCCACTCCTCGGCGAACCGCTCCATGCCTTGCCGGCCCGTCCGCATGTCCGGATGACGGAACATCCGTTCGATGGTCGTGGCTTCGTCGGATGTCTTGCCTTCGGTCAGCCGTTCCAAATCGTCCTGGCTGGCCCGGGCCACATAACCCAGCACGTGTGCGAAATCCCGTCCGCGCGGATAGGACCGCGTGAGTGCCATCTCGACCTGCACGCCCGGCAGCTCTACCGCATGCACATTCATCCGGGCGAAGTCTTCATAGGACAGTTCGTTTGCGACAATGACCGGCAGGAACGCTGCCCGGCGGAGGCGTGCGCGGCGGATGTCTTCCATGACGCGCTCGACCTGCCCGTCCGACAGTTCGATCAGCTGGCGAATACTGGCAATCGTTGCAGCCGGGTCTTTCAACTGCTCCGGAATGACAGTGACGCGGCCGGCCCGCCGGTGCGAAGCGAGGGGCTTACCGAAGCGGTCGAGAATCCGCCCGCGCTGTGGTGGCGCGAGTTCCAGCTTGATGTGGTTCTCGTTGGCCAGTTCGTCGTACTTCTTGCCTTCCAGGATCTGCAGCTGGAAAAGGCGCGCCACGAGGCCCGCCCAGACAACACCGCCGCCAACGCCTGCCATGAGCATGCGGCGGGAAAATTCCTGATCGGGATGGAAGCCCTTGCTCATGCCGCCTGCCCCGCAGCTTCTCCCGGCTTGCGGCCCAGGTCGAAGACTTTGTGGATCAGCGCATACAGCAGCCCGGTCGTCAGCATCGCAGCAAACAGCGGTAGGATCCGCACCGGATGGTCTTCGAGCGTCGAAGCCATGATCCAGAGCAGCAGGAAGGCTCCGGCGAACAGGAGAACGGTCGCAACGATTGCGATCAATGGCTCGTTCGTAATGTCGAACTGCGCCGAGATGGCCGTGCTGGCCGCATAGGTCATGAGGTTGACGACCTCAAAACTGCCCATGGGGGCGTGAAAGATCACGTCCTGAATACCGCCGAAGATTATGAGGATGATCATGGGGCGGACTGAAAGCCCGACGCGGCCCCAGCCGACAGCGCCCCACAGCGCGGCATGCGGCCAGGCAAACGACAATCCGAAGATGTCGTTCCGGGTCAGGCCGAACAGGCCGACAGTGGCGATCAGGAAGGATCCGAATATCAGCCGGGGGGTGGGGCCGGATTTGGCCCAGAGGCTCTGCCTTCGCCGGGTCAGGAAGGAGCCAGGCATCAGCGGCGCGCCCCCTGGGTTGGGCTGGCCACAGCGTCCGGCGCCGGCAAGTCGCCCGCTGAGATGGGCCGTTCCACCGTAGGCGGCGGAATAAGCTGGACATAACCGGACGAGCCTTTGCTCATCGCGTATTTCACGCGCCAGTCATTGCCGGATTTGTTCACTTCGCCGACGACCAGGCCGCGGGGATAAGCCCCACCTTCCGAGGATGTGAGGATGCGCTCGCCTTCGATGAAATCGCTCCGCTCGGGCAGGTCGGTCAGCGTCCCGGAACTTGTGGAGCCGCCCTGCATGATCGCGTGCACGCCCGACACTTCGCCGATCACGGGCACCCGGCTGTTGAAGTCCGTCACCAGCAGGATACGGGAGGACCGTTCCCCCAGCTGGATGACACGGCCGACAAGGCCGCCTTCGTTCATCGCGACAGACCCTGATTCCACGCCTTGCGACCGGCCCGCATTGGCGAGCAGTGTCTGCGCGAACGGGCCTTCGCTTTCGGAGGTGACCCGGGCGGTCACGCCGCGCGCTGGCGGCTCACCCATCAGATTGAGAATCTCCTCATACGCTTCCAGCCGGTCCGCCATGGAAATGGCGGCGGCCTTGTAGCGGGAGAGGTCCCGCACTTCGGCTTCGAGTTCGCGGATGCGCTGTTCCTGAGCGGCGCGGCCTGTCAGCCGAGCCCAGAGGCCGATCTGTTCCCCGCCGCCCAGACGGTCACCGACCGAGGCGCGGACTGGGTTGAAAAACTGGCTGATTTGCGGGGCCGACTGCGCAATGATGAGCGCTGCGAACCCAAAAATGAGCACACCAAGGACGAGGCGCTTGGGAGAGCGCCGGACGCCTTTCTGAGCTGACCGGCCCGAACGTGCCATATGGCGGGTCCTCTGGTGTTTCCTTGATTATACCGTCCCTAGACCTCCGGAGAGAGGACGTTTCGCATCTTGGAGAAATTCTCCAGCACATGACCACAACCGTTGACCACGCAGCGCAGCGGATCATCTGCAATCATCACAGGCAATTGCGCCTGTTCGCGGATGACTGCATCGAGATTGCGGAGCAGCGCACCGCCTCCCGTCAGAACGATACCACGATCGACGATGTCGGCGGCCAGTTCCGGCGGCATGGCTTCCAGCGCGATCTTCACGGCGTCGATGATATCGTTGACCGGCTCGGACAGCGCATCGGCGATCATTGCTTCATTGATCTCGGTTTCCTTCGGCACGCCGTCCAGCGTTCCGCGGCCACGTACGGTCAGCGACATGCCTGTGCCGTTTTCCGGCGGCTGGGCCGTACCGATTTCCTTCTTGATCCGTTCGGCAGACATTTCGCCGATCAGGATCTTCTGCTCGCGGCGGAGGTAATTGACGATGGCCTGGTCCATCTTGTCGCCGCCGACGCGGACAGAGCGGGAATAGACGATGCCGCCCAGCGACAGCACAGCCACCTCGGACGTCCCGCCACCGATATCGACCACCATGGAGCCGGCTGGATCGTCGATCGGCAGACCCGCACCGATGGCAGCGGCCATCGGCTCTTCGATCAGGTGCACTTCGCGCGCTCCGGCGGCCAGGGCTGACTGGTGGATGGCGCGGCGCTCAACGCTGGTGGCGGAGCTGGGCACGCAGATAATGATAAGCGGAGACACGAACGCCCGGCGGTTGTGAACCTTCCGGATGAAGTGCTTGATCATTTCCTCGGCGACTTCGAAGTCGGCGATCACACCATCGCGCATCGGGCGGATGGCTTCCATGTTCACCGGTGTCTTGCCGAGCATATTCTTGGCTTGCTCGCCGACCGCGTAGACGATCTTGCGGCCGCCTTGCGTCATGTAGGCCACAACGGAGGGCTCATCGAGCTTGACCCCCTGACCTTTCACATAGACCAGCGTATTTGCCGTGCCGAGGTCGATGGCCATGTCCGTAGACAGCATGCCGAGGAGGCTACCAATCATGTCTTACCGCGCTCTTTTCCTGAGCGGCCAGGCGACAAATCCCGGCGCGCGTGTGTAATTCTCTACACAGCCCCATAAACCCATTGCCGTTAACGTGGCTTTAATGCAAGGGACGGCGCGCAGATAAACGGAACGCTCCGTTCTGCTACGCGATTCCCGTTGCTTTTATTGAAGATTCGCGAAGCCCCTACAGATAACGCCCGAACAAATTCGAACGGTGCGTACACCAATGGTAAACAAGAGGTTAGCGAGCCTTAATCTTCCGACTCATTCGGCCGGAATGACCTGCCAGCTATCGGGGTCGAATTCCCGCATGATCGCGGCATATTCGGTCGTCTTGCCGGACCAATTATTGGTCACTTTCCCACCTTCGGTCTTGTACCAGCTGGCACAATCACCTGCCCAGACCGTCTTGCCGAGATCCGCCTGCAGCTTCTCATTATACGCTTTCATGGCTTCCGGCTTCACGTCCAGCGCCGCCACATTTTCAGCGGCGATCCGGCCAATGGCCTGAAGCACATATTCCAGCTGGCGCTCCACCATCAGGATGATGGAATTATGCCCGAGGTTTGTGTTCGGCCCGTAGAGCAGGAAAAAGTTCGGAAAACCGGGGACGGCCACGCCCTTGTAAGCCTCCGCTCCGTCTTTCCAGACCTCGTTGAGGGATTCCCCTGCCCTGCCATGCACCTGCATTGGGGTCAGGAATTCGGTCGACTGGAACCCCGTTGCGTAGATGATGACATCACAAGCGTGTTCCACGCCATCGTCACCGATGACTCCCGTGGGTGTGATTTCCTTCACCCCCTGCCGGATCACTTCGACATTGGGCTGGATCAGCGCGGGATAGTAGTCGTCGGAAATCAGGATGCGTTTGCAGCCCGGTTCAAAGTCCGGCGTCAGCAACGCCCGCATCTTCGGATCCTTCACCTGGTCTTCGAGATGCTTCAGGCACATCTTCTTCATCGACTTCGCCATGCCATTCTCGCCTTGGTGAAAGGCGGTGAAGCCGAAGTCTGCAAACGCGCGGATGCGCCAGCGATACCAGTTGATCCGCCAGCGCTGCCGGTCGAAGGCACGCTTGTCAGCCTCTGCATATTTACGCTGGCCGCGCGGACGGCACCAGGCTGGTGAGCGCTGGAAGTTGATCAACTTGCCAACCTGCTTCTGGATTTCCGGCACGAACTGGACCGCGCTCGGTCCGTTGCCGATGACGCAGACCGTCTTGCCTGTCAGATCAACCGAATGGTCCCAGCGGGCTGAATGGAAGGACGGGCCTTTGAAACTGTCCTTGCCTTTGAAATCGGGAATAGAGGGAATGTTGAGCTGGCCAAGCCCCGAGATGAGCACATCGGCCGTGTGGGTCGCTCCATCCGACTTTGTCAGCGTCCAGGTACGGCTCGCCTCATCATAGCTGCAGTCGGTGATCTCTGAATTGAAGTGGCAGTGAGGGCGCACGCCGAATTTGTCTGCAAAGTCCTCGAAGTACTGGAGAATCTGCGGTTGCAGCGACCATTTGTAATCCCAGTCAGGATTGAGATCGAAGGAATAGGAATAGAGATGGCTCGGAACATCGCACCCACAGCCCGGATAGGTATTGTCGCGCCAGGTACCGCCAACGCCATCAGACTTCTCGAAAAGGTCGATGTTGGAGTATCCGGCCTCTTTCAGTTTCGCCACCGCAGCCAGCCCGCTCATGCCAGCGCCGAGGACCGCGATACTCAGAGACTTTCCGTCCTTTCCTGATTGCATTCCCTTTTCCTCCACTTGGTCGACTTTTGATCGATAGTGGCATGCGGCGTTTGACCGTCAACACGTCTCGCAAGGGGAAGAGGCCATCAGTTCTGGGGGATGACACGATAGAGCCGGCCGGACGAATTGTTCTCGGGACCGGGCCGAACGGGCTTCAGCCATGTGGGAACCTCCCCGGCGATCAGACGCGCCAGGAACCCATCGGGCCGAATCTGCTGGAAGGTCGTATTCTCTCCCGCATTCGGACAGAACAGAATGTAATCGATCTGGTTCTTTTCCAGCAGCGCTGGCACCTGATCCGGCGGCAGGCTGAAAGCCTCGATGCTGGCAGAGATGCCGGCGATGTCACGATGATAGTTCGCATACATCACCGAATGCGGAGTCTCCTCCAGCAGGATGGCACCGATGTTCGCATCCGACAGGATCATGCCGGGCGGCACGGATTCCAAAGCCGCACGCGTTTCATCGGACAGGCAGGATCGCTCCTCTCCAATCGCCGGCGCAGGCGACGGCAGGACCAGCATCACCGGCAAGGCCCAGAGCGTCGGATTCGAGAGGACGAGTGGCAGAAGGTAACCGGCGCGCTGGCCGCCTTCCCTGCGGCCGGCATCGAAGGCGTCTCTCGCCCAGGCAGCACAGGGAATAATCGCAAGGAGGCTGCCAAAGACGTAGAACCGTGTCTGGTACATCATCAGGACCAGAGCGAGTGCCAGCAGAAGGGCAAACATCAGATCCGTGCGGACATCGCGCCGACGCACCAATCCATAGATCGATACCCCGAGTGCGACGAGGCTCGGCCCCATGGCGTAAGCGACAAAGGGCCAGCGACCGCCTGGCTGATCGAACATGGGCCGGGCTTCGATAATGCTGTCGAACCATATCTCGCGCATGTCCGGGGTCAGAACGTCGAGCGGGTTGCCCAGACATTGCGGCCCCTGGAACAGGAACAGCACGCCGCACGCCGCGCCGACCGCCACAAGGCCTGCAAAACGGACCACCCGTCCCCGCCCCGACAAGAAGGCAGCACAAAGGGCGAGGCCACCCCCGCCGATGACCAGGCTGAGAAAGGAAATGATCGACAAGGCATCGCAATAGACTGTGCCCCAGGCCGCTTGTGGTACGGTTGCGAAGAAACAGATGGCAATCGCCCCTGCGAGCGCACTCCCGAACGCCACTGTACCATTGCGGATCTCCGCGCCTCGCCAGGCCCAATCGACCGCATGGAAGGCGCAGAGCACGGCAACGAAAGGATAAAGCTCGATCCCCACGGCCACAGAAAGCGCCAGCATGATGGCGCTGAGCACCATGTTTCGCAAACCTGCCTGACGGTCCAGCGCAGCGCCGACGACGACAGCGAGAAAACCGAGCTGCAGATTATGGTGGTCGATCGATCCCGTCAGGAAGCGGAAATGCCCCAACAGGATGAACAGGCCGACGATGAAGGTAAAAACCAGCAGCTTTCCGTCACCGATGTTCCGGACAGCCAGCAGCAAGCCACCCAGCAAGATCAGCATACTGATCGGAGGCCAGACCGAGACGGCCCAGGCCAGCGCCATATCCTGTGGCAGGAACAAGTCAAACAGGCCTGTCAGCACAATGATCGGAATGTCTGGTATACGCGACCAGTGCATCAGTGTTCCGCCGTCCGGACCTAGGCGGTACTGATGCAGATCGAACCAGCCCTGCCCTGCGAGCAGGTCACGCACCTGAACCAACCGCATGACATCGTCCCCGTCCGGCCCGGGTTGTCCAAAGCGGCCCCGCAACAGACTCACCACAACGACGCTCAGGAAAATCATCCCAGCCAGGAAGCCTGCCCACAGCTGCTCTGTGCTGAATTTGGAGCCCGAAAATGCCATACCCGCCCTGACCCGCCTGGAATTGGAGCGGTAACCATATGCCGGGCAGGTATAGGAATGCCTAAAGCCCGCAATCCGGCGGCAGGTTCAGACATTTCCGGGCATTGTCCTGTGGAATACCCGGCGCCCCGATTAAGAATACGACGGCGCGAAAACCCCTCGATCCTTAACGCCCCAGAACCCGTCGACGTCCGAGATCAGGCGTGGGTACAACAGATCTGCGGATGAACAGATGGTTAACCGGCACCTGTAAATCGCGTTTCGGCGTGAACTATAACTTATCTGACTTGTGATTATGTGGCCGCATGACCAGTGCGGCGACCCGTTTCACGTTCCTTGACCTGATCCTCTTCGGCTCACCGAAGATCGATGAGAGCGTGCGCGGGCCAATGAACCTGCACATGCTGAGCCGGTTCCAGAAATACAAGATCCCGATCAGTGTCGTGACGCTGATCAATGCGACGATCCTGCTCGCCATGTTTTCGGCAGACTCCGAGTCCGGCTTCTGTCCGATAGCCTTTGCGTGGTGGGTGCCCGTCGCCCTCTATTCCGGGTTCATGTTCTGGAGTGGCTTGCGCCCGCTCGACCTCAGCACAGGACGGGTGCCGTCCGGCCGCTTCGTCAAGCGTGCTGAGATCGGATCATTCATTCTTGGCCTTTGGTGGACGGGCCTGATGCTGACGCCGGTCGCCGAGACTGAAGCCCAGCAGCTGACCATGATCGGCGTGGCCATGGGCATGTGCTGCGGCGTGGTGGGTTTCACCGCTCCAATGGTTGGCGTGGCCGCCCGCTACATGACGGCTGCGACCGTGGTTCAGCTCCTGGCCCTGCTACAGCATCACACCGCGACCGCGATGACGGCAACGCTGTTCGGCCTTGCCCTGTCGATTGCCCTGCTTGTCAGTTCCCGGAACTTCTTCCAGTCCACCCTGGAACTGGTCGAGTCCCGCACGGAAACGGAGCGCGCGCACGACCTTCTGAAACAGTCGCTTGAAACGTCGCGGCACGGATTTGCGATTTTCACCGAAGCGGGCGATCGCCTGGTGGCGAACACCTATCACCAGAACTATTTCCCTGATTTCGTTCCGACGGCGACCGATCTTGGCACAAAGGAAATTTCGGTGAAGGGTAGCGACTGGTTCATCCGGTCCGTCACCCAGTCCGCGAACCGCAACTTCATTGTAACGCACACCAACATCAACCTGCAGAAAGAAACCCAGCGGTCCCTGCTGGCTGCGCAGGAAACGATCAATGACGCCCTGGCCGCCCGGTCGCGCTTCATCTCGCGTGCGTCAACCGACCTTGCCGGCCCGCTGAAATATATCATGACGCTGGCCTCTGCGATGTCGTCTGGGTCGAAGATCGAGTTTTCCCGCGAAGAAATCCGCGGCCACTGCGACAGCATCGACAAGGTCGCCCGCGACCTGCTCGATCTCGTGCGCGACATCGAGGAATATGCCGAAGGCGAAGTCGGTGGTACGTTCTCGAACGAAGCACCGGAAGACCTGCGTGAACTTCTTTCGCCGGAACAGCTCTGGTCTGCCGCAACCTGGGAGAAGTCAACCTTCGACCGGATCAAGGTGTCGATCCCGCAAGATCTCGACGTCGTCATGATCGATGGACCGCGCTTTACTTCGACTGTGGTGAAACTGTTGAAGCGCGCCTCCATGGTTTCGATCGACCCGATCGTGCTGACCTGCACACCAGACGAGGAAGGCCGCATTCATGTGACCATCGTCGACCGCGGCCGCCCGCTGAGCCCGGCTGAAGTCGCCGACTTCTTCGAGCCTTATGGCGACGAAACCCGCCCCGGTGCAGACCAGTACGTGACGCGCGGCCTCGAGCTGGCGCTGATCAAGAAATACCTGAACAGCCAGGGCGCCGAAATCACCGTGCGGCCGCTGAACAAGATCGGTAATGCCATCACAATCACGCTGCCGACTTCGGCCATCGTCGGAAACACTTCCGGCCGGCGCGCTGCAACATCGCTCAAGGCCGAATCAGCGCCTCCTCGCCGGACGGTGAATGGCTGATTTCTGCGCGACGCGCAGCAGTTTTCCTACACAGTCCGCCTAAGCGGCAGCATTCGCCTTGCATCAGCGGCGCAATGGGCTAGTCCTGTCTGCCAATGCTGTTGTGAGTAGTTCAGATGAAGCCGGGCGGAAAGCGGATCGCCATTCTCGGCGCAGGTCCAGCTGGCCTGACGATCGCTCGACTCCTGATGGAGCAGAGCGACCATTCCGTCACCCTGTTCGAGAAATCCCACCGGGTTGGCGGCAAGTCCCTGAGCGTGCGCCAGGGCGAGGATCTGATCGAGTTCGGCACGTGTTACACCATCATGTCTCACCGCCGCGTGATGGACTGGATGCGCGAACAGGGCATCACCATCCAACAGATCGTCCCACACAAGATCGATGGCATACCGGCGCGGGATTTCTTCAATTCCGGCCCCGGCGCTCCGCTCGCCGTGCAGGGCATCACCTATGTCATGGCCCGCCGGAAACTCCTGAAAGCATTGCAATCCGATTCGCCACCACAGCGCGCGGTCGAGGAAGCTGCGACCCCCACCGTCGACTGGCTGCGTGCGCGTAATCTGGGCAAGATCGAGAAGATGATGATGCGCACGGTCACCGGCATGGGATACGGCGACCTGAAGACCGTGCCGATTATCCACGCCATGCGCTGGGTGGACATGGACCTGATCCTCTCCGGAACGCTGAACAAGATCTACATGCCCGTGGAAGGCTGGAGCGAATTCTGGGAACGCCTGGCCAAGCCCATGGATATTCGTCTGGAAAGCCATGTCCGGCATATCGACCGGTCAGGCGACCAGCACCTCGTCGTTCTGGATGATGGAACGGAAGAGAAATTTGACGCCCTGATCTGCGCCATGCCGGTCGACCGGTTCTCTGCCCTGCTGGAGCCGACCGAATCGGAGCGCGTGGTCGGCGACGCCATTCATTGGGGCGGCTACGCGACCACGCTCATCTCGTCCGAAGACTGGTTCCAGGAACAGATCGAATATTACAGCGAGACCTGCCTGCCGGGCGTGGAGCCCGGCTTGCTGATGTCCGCCCGGCGCGAAGGCTATGATGCTGGCCTGGGCGGCCACCTCTACATCGCCAACCAGCTGCCCGGTGACTATACAGGGCCGGAACTGATCGAGATCCTGCGCGAGGAAGTCACTAAGCGCGGCGGCAGTATCAATGCCGTCATCCAGCAGGAAATCTGGGAGTATTTCGCCGAATACGATCCCGACGCGATCAAGAAGGGCCTGATCGCCCGGATGCGCCAGATGCAGGGCGAACGGAAGACCTGGTACACAGGCTCTACCTTCTCCCATGAATCTGTCGCCAATATCTGCATCCACAATGAAGCTCTCGTACCGCAAATGCTGAAGGCACTTGGGTGACCAATTTCCAGAATAAAACGGAGAAGACGCCATGTGCGGCCTGATCGCAGGAATCGGGAAAGTGTCGCTTGCGACGCTGGACAAAGCAGTCGCCACACTCACCCACCGGGGGCCGGAGTCCTCAGCAACCTGGGTGTCGGACAACCAGTCCATGTTCCTGGGGCATACGCGCCTGTCGATCATCGGCCTCGACAATGGCGCACAGCCGATTAGCAACGCAGACGGCAATGTCCACATTGTCGTGAATGGCGAGTTCTACGGATACAAGGACATCCGCAACCGGCTGCTGTCCGAGGGAGTCGCGTTCAAGACGGAATCCGATAGTGAGATCGCGCTTCACCTCTACCTGCGCTATGGCCTGCAAGCGCTGAAGGAACTTCGCGGCGAGTTCTCCATTGTAATCGCCGACGAGCGCCAGAACTGCCTGATCGCCATTCGCGACCGGTTCGGCATCAAGCCCCTGTTCTACACAATTCATCAGGGAGCTGTATATTTCGCATCCGAGATCAAGGCCCTGCTGGCCCTCGGCGTCCCAGCGCGCTGGGACCTTGAAACCGCCTTCTATGACGGCTTTCTTTTCCGCGACCATGCCCGCACCCTGTTCAAGGACATATGGTCCGTGCCGCAAGGCCAGTATGCCATTGCGACGCCCGGTGACCTCAGGCTCTACACCTATTGGGACTGGGACTTTCCGACCGAGGCAGCGCTCTCGCTCGACGGGCGCAGCGACGAGGAATGCATCGAGGAGTTCCGCGCAATCCTGATGGAATCTATCCAGGACCGCCTTGTCGCGGATGTGCCGGTCGCGTGCTACCTCAGCGGCGGCGTCGATTCCTGCGCCGTGCTCGGCTTTGCACAGCAAGGCCTGTCACGGCCGATCGAGTGCTACACGCTCGCTTTCGACGACGAGCTCTACAATGAAGCGCCGATCGCGGAGAAACAGGCGGCGTTCGCGGGGGCGAACTACAATCCGATCATCGTCGGGCGCAAGGATCTCGCCGCCGCCTATTCCGATGCGGTCTGGCACGCAGAAACGCCGTTCGTGAACGCCAATGGTGTCGCGAAATTCCTGCTCAGCCGCGCGGTCAACCAGCGCGGCATAAAGGTTGTCCTCACCGGTGAAGGCGCTGATGAAATGCTGGGCGGCTACCTGCCCTTCAAGCGCGACGCGATCCTGCAGCATGGCAATGGCCGCAGCGAGGCGGAATCCCAGGCCATGATCGATCAGATCTTCGAATCGAACCCTGCCGCCCGCGCGATCTTCATGCGCGAAGGCGCAGACGATCCGGCGATCAAGGAAGTCGCTACCCGCCTCGGTTGGGTCCCCTCCTTCATGGAAACCTATGGCCAGCTCGGCCGCATCTCGTCCGGCCTCTATCGCGATGAGATGATGGGAGGGATTCACCCGTCATCGAATCCGTTCACCTATGTCATGGACCGCCTGCCGGTGAGCCAGGCCCTCGATGGCCGCTCCCGCCTGAATCAGGCGCTGTACCTGAACTCGAAAACCCATATGGCGAATTTCATTCTCACTTTCCTGGGTGACCGGATGGAGATGGCGCACTCCGTGGAAGGGCGCGTCCCTATGCTGGACCACCGCCTCGCCGAATGCGCTGCGCGCCTGCCCATCCACATGAAAGTCCGTGGAACGACGGAAAAACATGTGCTCCGCGAAGCCGCAAAAGATGTCATCATCGAGGATGTCTACACCCGCGAGAAACACCCGTTTCTGGCGCCGCCCGTTACAGACGCGGAAGACCCGATGATGCAAATGTACGAGGACGTCTTCGCCTCCAAAGCTCTGGAAGAACAACCCGTCATCGATCCGGAGCGGGCCCGTAATGCACTGAACATGGTGAAGATGCTGCAGGGCGAGCAGAAGATCGCTTTCGAAGGCCTGATCCACAAAGTCGCCAGTATCACGCTGATGCAGGAACGCTTCGGCATGACTTAAATCATAATGTTCTGAAGTGCGCTCTAATCGAGCTCCTCTCTTCGGAGGGTTTTCTGATTATGGCCTGAGCAATCCGCAATTCATTATATGTCGGTCGATGGCTACCAACTTAGAAGCAGCTCTAAAATCAAAGGCTCGGCCTTCACTGCTGATCCTGTTCGATTAAGTTAGTCAATAGAATCTCAAGCGCGTCTGCTTTCTGCTAGCCAGTTTAGCGCCGTACGACAAAAGCCGGACCTCAATCAGGCTTGACGAGTTCAACGTGTGACACGCCGAGTGCCTGAGCCAATTCATACAGAGTTACCACGGTTGGGTTGCGTTTGCCTCGCTCAAGTCCGCTCAAATACTGTTGGCTGAATCCAGAACGCGCCTCAACCTCCTCCTGTGTGAGGTGCTTTTCACGACGAATGCGCGCAAAATTTCTACCCACCAGCTTCCGCATATCCATACGGGCAGAGTAGGCGCTTACATATTTTAGTGTTATGTACTATAGTATGTATTCAACTGGCATTTAACCCTTTAGCCAGTGGTTCGTGGGAGACAACACATGCTTAGCAAGGCAGCATATCATTTGTTTGCGAAACACACTTCATCTCGGGTGTGTGACTTCGGTAATTCTCACACTGACGCAGCAGCCTCTGTCTGTGCCGAATGGCTCAGCCGACATGCCGATCAAAGAAAACTCTTAGAGCGGTGGGATAAACTCGAGGCGTTTTTGATGCATGAACACAATCTGTTTGAGCTGGAGGAGCACGAGCGCGCCGCCTTCTTAGAAGCAACGCCATTGGAAACTATCGGCGATCGTATCGATGAGCTTCATGCACTGAACAAGAAACTACTCCATCAAGTATCGGAGTCGAAGGCCACTACGACGCATGGATTGATAAGCAAACTGCTTGTTGCATTGGCGCTGGCTCATCCGGATGAAAACAGAGACGTCCATCTGCTCCTTTGTAGCATTCTAGATGACATTGACCCGAATGCGCTGACAAATGAGGACCGGCGACCCAGTTGAAACTCGATTGAAGACTGTCTGATACGACCGTATCCGGAATAACGCCTGCAAACCCGTCGCGACAGCCAAATAATATCAAGCTTCTGGCGCGCACCCATACTATGTAAACAAAGCCTTGCCGGCGGGGACCAAGTTTCACCCCTCGCCCAAGGCCAGCAGAAACCAAGATCGGTTACCCCTTACTCTGAAGTCCGGGATCAGCCCGGCAAGGAAGAGCTGGGGTTCCTCGTGTCTATCGCGCATCTGCCGCTATCCGCGATCATTTCCGTTACCGCCGCCGGGCTGGCAGTCGCCGTATGGCGCTACCGCAGCACAATCCTGCGCATCCGGCTCGCCCCGACGCTCTTCTCCGGTGCACGCCAGGACTGGACGTTCAGCCACATCGCCGAGATTTTCCCAACCGTGGAAATTCCGGCCGCCACGCACCGCACGCCCTTCCCCGAAGCGGCATACCAAGACCTGCCGGTAACATTCGAGTTTGAGGGACAGGCCTGGGACACGGACGCCTTCCTGGAAAACACCGATACCGCCGCTATGCTTGTCCTGAAGGATGGCGAGATCGTCCACGAGACCTATGCCGGCGCTGGTGGACGCACGCAGGACTGGCTGTCCTGGTCCGTCGCCAAGAGCTTCGTGTCCGCCCTCGTCGGCATTGCCATCGAAGAAGGCCACATCCACTCGATCTACGATCCGGTGACCGACCATGTGCCGGCCCTTAAAGGCTCAGCCTATGACGGCGTCACCATCAAGCAGGTCCTGCAGATGTGCTCCGGCGCGTCGTGGAATGAGGACTACAGCGACTGGAAATCGGATATCAACCGCTTTGCCCGCACCTTCGCGCTGGGTGGCTCACTGACCGATTTCGCCCGCTCGCTAGCCCCCGCGCGCAAGCCCGGCATGTACCGGCTCTACAATTCCATCGACACGCAGGTGCTCGGCATGCTGGTCGCCGCCTCCACCGGCAAATCGCTCGCCGCCTACATGCAGGAAAAACTGTGGGAGCCACTCGGCGCCGAAAGCCCGGCACGCTGGATCGTAGATAAAGACGGTGTGGAAATGGCCTTCGGCGGCCTTACCGCCACAGCGCGCGACTATGCCAAGCTGGGTGAACTCTACCGCAACCGTGGCAACTGGCACGGCAAACAGATCGTAACGGAAGCCTGGGTCGACAAATCTCTGGCCCCGGACATGCCGCACCTGATGCCGGGTGGCTTCGCCCTGCCGGATGCGCCGTCAGGCTACGGCCAGTCGCTCGGCTATGGTTTCCAGTGGTGGGTGCTTAGCACTGCGCCGCTCGAGTTCTGTGCCATGGGTGTCTACAATGAATTCATCTATGTCGATCCCGCGCGGGCGATCACCATTGTGAAGCTTTCCTCCAACCGAGACTATGGCGTGAAGCCGGATGAGAGACACGCCAAGGAACTGAAGACGATCGAGTTCCTGCGGGCGGTTGCGCGCGACGTGGCGGGTGCGGTTCCGGAAGTTGGGAAGCGGACCGGGACTGCGGGGTAGCGATCGCTGGCGCAGCGCGCATTCAAACCCAGTCAGCAAAGCTGATTTTCGGTCCTGTGGATCGAAAAAATGGGTTTGATTGGTGGGCGGTAACGGGCTCGAACCGCTGACCCTCTCGGTGTAAACGACCGCGTTTGCCAATTGTTACAAAAAGTCTCGTGTTGGACGGGGTTATATTTGGCGGAACGCTACGGCAACCTGTTAAGCGAATAAGCTCGCTCGGAAACAGTTGGCGCACGAAGAATGAGAAGCTGCTCGTCAACATGGATTAAATCCGATGTCAGTCATGTTTCAGCAAATGACCATTTAGCGCAAGATTCCGGACATACGAAGTGAAATGGTTCTGTGACAGAAATTCGCCGAAACCGGACATTGGGGTTTCAGTACCCACCAGATCCTATGGCAGCGAAAGGCCAGCCACATCGAATAACGCCCGCCTGCGGTCCAGGCTTTCTGGTGACCAAGTCTCCTCATATTTGTAGAAGGCATCAACTGCTCTGGCACCGTCGGGAAGGCGAATCCAAGGTTGCTTCGAGCAGGTATAGATATGGACATCGGGTGGCATGAGATCCGGAATGTCCAGAGTACCGACTCGGATGAAGCGAATGCGTTCCCTCAGGCCGGACATCTCATAACTGCTCCAGACAGCTATTTCGCAGACAGGGCACCGTGCAATGATCTGGCCGCGGCCGCTTGGCGATGCGACGACGATCTTATCGACTTTTCCTTTCAGCACCTCTACGCGATCAGCTTCAATCAGCGCATTCAGCGCGAAAGCGGTTCCTGTTTGCCTTTGACACCAACGGCAATGGCAACAGTGAACGATCATCGGATCGGACAACATGCGATAGCGGACATGCCCGCATGTACAACCACCTTCAACATTCCGGACTGATTGATCCATGGGGCACCTTTCAATTCGCTTCATCTCAATTAGAGTTGCCCGTCTGGGCTAAACAGTGACGATGTCAGCCTTAAGCCCGTTGAGAAAAGCCATCACCTCTTCCCCCTCGGCAGGCCCAACACCAAGTTCGCCAGCGACACCGACCACGATTTCCATGAACCTGTTCCAATCGGTTTCCGAAATACCCATTCCGGCATGTGCCACGAGCGTATCGCGTCCTGTGTAATACATCTGGCCGCCTGTCTCCCTTACAAGGTAGTCGATCAGCATCTGCAGTTCACGGGCGATCCGGTCTTCCCCGCGGTTTGCCCAAAAGCGCCCTAGCTGATCGTCTGCCTGAGCCTGACCGACTAGTCTGGAAGCGAATATTGCTATGGCATCGTAGCCGCCAAGACGATCATAAAGTGATACTGTCATTTTGTGCCTCACGCTTTGTGACCAGTTTTCTGAGCTTTGTTTTGCTTGTGATTTCTGTTGCCAATTGGATCTCATTCGCGGACCAATTTGAGAACTCGGGAAAAATCGACAATGCTTGTGCAAAAATGCACAGACAGGGAGACGCCTCATGCAATGGGATGATGCACGAATGTTTCTTGCGTTCGCTCGCGAGGGATCATTCAGTAACGCCGCCAAGCGACTGGGCGTGCAGCACTCCACGGTTTCTCGTCGAATCCATGCGCTTGAACAGGAGCTTGCCACACCACTTATAGAGCGGAGTGCAACCGGATACGTACTGACGGACGCTGGTGAAGAGCTGAAAAATTCAGCATTGCGGATCGAGCGGGAACTCTTGTCGTTTGAATCTGTCAGTGCCGGTCTAAGCGATGATCCGTCAGGAGAGCTTCGAGTTACCGCAATTGCAAACATGGCCTCAACGGTGCTGATGCCCTTCTTCGCAGAATTCAGCGCGGCTTATCCGAACATCGATCTTCGTGTTGAAGTTACCAATGATTCCGTCCGCCTCGCTGACAGAGACGCCGATGTCGCCCTGAGGCAAACCAATGCTCCCAGCGAAACGCTCATTGGAACCCGTCTGACGACAGTTGCCTCTGCGGTGTATGGTTCAGCTGACTACTGCGCCGATGTGAAAGCCGGCAAGGTTCCGGAAAAATGGATCGGTGTGGATTGTTGCGACTACCACAGAACCTGGACCAAACAGGCAAGACCGCAAGCGGATCATTCATTTTGTGTCGATGATACTTCACTGACAGCAGCAGCCCTGAGAGAGGGACTAGGCGTTGGCTACCTTCCTTGCTTCATGGGCGATAGCGATCCTGCGCTCGTCCGGTTCCGGGAGCCCGAAAGGCAGCACGAACTTGGGCTGTGGTTCCTGTATCACCGCGACCTGCGAAACACGAAGCGCGTGATCCTGTTTCGCCAGTTCATGCAGAGCAGGATCGAAAATATCCGTTCGCTTTTCGAAGGTTGAATGACAAAATTTGGCCGATAACGGACATTCTGATCGAACGTTTCGATCTTATATCATTACCACCAGCTGGATGACCTCAGGCGACGTCTTGAAGTAGCGGAAGGGTGATTTCGTCATTTTCTGAGGATAAACATCAGGAAGCGACGCCTCAAGCCAAGTTCCTTTGACAAGCCCCAATCACACGATCCTTTGCCAGAGCCACGGGGACAATCTAGGTGCGTTTTAATTGCGCGGCGCGATCATTCTGATCCTGGCAGGCCTCATAAAGCGGAGCTCAACGCTCCAGCACGCTGAGCATGATCCGGGTCAGCGCCGCGATAGCAGCCTTGCGGCTGATACGTCCGGAAATCGCTTCTTGCGCCAACGCATCAGCCGCGCCGATCAGGCCAAGCATGACCCCCTTCTCATCCTTTGCGGAAAAGGCCTTGTACGGCGCGAGAGCACGGCAAAATAGCTCCGTATACGACTCTCGTAATTCATGGCCGAATGCGTGCTGCGTCCCTGTCGCGGCCAGCGCTGCAGTGATCGATGTGAATTCCGGACCACTCTCGAAAGCGCAATCAACATATGCCGCCGCGAGGACAGGGACAGCGGCGCCAAGGCTGTCAGCGTGCTGCTCCAAGTCTGCCAGAGTGGCATCAATGCGGTGCGCATCAAAATGGCGGTAGAGGGCCTTCAGCAATCCGGTGCGAGTCTCGAAGTGTTCATAGGCGACAGGCTTGCTCACGCCGGCGCGCTCGGCAACGCGGGCAAGTGTCAGCGCATCGGCGCCCTCGTCCCGCACTATCCCGGCGGCCGCTTCGAGCAACTGTGTCCTGCGCTGATCGCGCGGCAAACGTCTCCCTGCCATGATTTCCCGTTGACTCCTTACCTACGATAAGTAACTTACGAATCGTAACTTACGTTTGGTAACAATTCGTGGAGATGTACATGCCAATTGCCACAATGCAAGCAGGCGACTTGAGTGAAAGCGACAGGACGCGGTTTGCGCCGCTGGTTGCGCAGCTCGTGCACGCCACCGGACCGGTCAGCTACGACTACCAGTTTGGCACCGATGGGCTTCTGGAACGGCTTGTGGCAGTGTCATGGCCCCGGCCTGAAACGCTGTTTTGCGCGGCCTGCACCACCGCCATCATCGAAGACGGAGACTTGCTGGGCATTGAACTCGGCTTCGCGGGCCCGAACTTCTACGCATTCAAGGAAAATCTTGCGGCGCTGGCGCAGGACCTGATGGCCCGGGGCGAGGCGAGCTATGAAGAGCTGGCAGGATTGATGGTGCGAGCCGGAAAAGCCAGCTATCTCAACGCCCATATTCCCGATGATGTGTATTACCTGCATGCCCTGGCCGCCTTCCCCCGGCACCGGGGCAAGGGCCTCGGCAAAGCGTTGCTGCAGGCCGCCATCGCACGGGCGCGGGCGCAGGGCTTCCGGGAACTGCAACTGGACGTGCTCGCCGACAATCCGGCCGTGAGCTTCTACCTGGCGATGGGCCTGTCCATCCTCGCAGAAATCAGGTCGCCAGAATTGTCGAGGGACCACGGCTTTCCGTCTGAATACCGCATGGCGGTGTCGCTGTGAGGGCGCGCATTCTGATTGCGGGCGGTTGGGGCCTTATTGGTTCCCGGATTGCAAAAGTCCTGCGCGAAGCCGAACATGACCTGGACATCGTGCTAGGGGGCCGCAATCCCGATACCGGTAAGACGCTGGCCGCAGATCTCGGCGCCAGCCTCGTCCGGCTGGATGTCGGCGCCCCCTCAGAAGGCCTCGCGGCGGCCGGCCCTGTGGACCTGGTGATCGCGGCCCTTCAGGATCCGGACGACACGCTTCTGGCTGCCACGCTCCGTTCCGGCGCGGGTCATATCGGCATAACCCGCACTGTGGACAACATGGCCTCGAGCGCAATCATGGCCGCCGCCTGCGCCCAGCGGCCTGCGATGATGCTGGGTCATTGGCAGGCGGGCGTGCTGACTCTTGCCGCCCTGTCTGCCGCGCGCCGCTTCGACACCGTCGACCGCGTCGAGATGGCCGCACTCTATGATTATGCCGACCCGATCGGTCCGATGACGGAAGCTGATGCCACCGGCTTCGTGGGTGAGGCCCTGATCCGACAAAACGGCCGCTGGCAAAAGGTCCTTGCACCGGATGCGGCCCGCCCGGTTCGAAGGGCAGGCCAGGCATCGTTTGATGCCATGCCCATGGGCGTTCTGGATACCCCGGCTCTGGCCGCAATCACCGGCGCAAGGGATGTCCGGTTCGATCTCGGGTCCGGCGACTCCCTCGGAACAATTGCGGGACGTGCAGCCTCGCACGATCTCTATATCGACATCACAGGCAGCAGGGCGGGTACTCCCGCCCATGATCGCACCCTTGTCTCCGATCCCCTTGGACAGGCTCACCTGACAGCGCTCGGCGTGCTCATTGGTGCAGAGCGGGCCCTCGGGCTCGACGGCAATCGGCCGCCGGAAGGACTGGTCTTCCCCGAATCCGCCATCGATCCCGACAAAGCGGTCGCCCGCCTTCGGGACTTTGGCGTCCAGATCGAGCCACTGTCATGATGCGCGCCCTTGCCGTCGATCCTGCCACTCAATCCTCTCGCATTGTCGATGTGCCGGTTCCGAAACCGAAGCCGGGGCAAATCCTGGTCGAAGTGACAGTGGCCGGGATCAACGAGATGGATGTCGAGGTTCGGGCGGGAGGCTGGGCGGCGCAGGTGAAGCGCTTCCGGCGCGATGGACCTGTGCTCACGGGGTTCGAATTTGCCGGTATCGCCCGGACATCCGGCAAGCGCGTTCGCGCCGGCCAGCGGGTCATGGGATACTCTCCGGTGCTGAACGGGCCGCGGGTGCATGCGCAGCTTGCCGCTGTTCCCGAGAGCAGTATTCTCGCAATACCGGATTCTCTGAGCGATGAATCAGCCGCGGCCCTCTGCGTCATGGGCCTGACCGCAGTGGAAGTCCTGGAACGCCTCTGTCCCCTCTCTCCTGCGCAGTCCTGCCTGGTCATCGGCGCTGCCGGCGGGTTTGGCGTCTACGCGGTGCAGCTTGCCGCCAGCCGGGGCGCCCGCGTGACCGCCGTCGCCTCGGCAGCCAATGAAAGCTGGGTACGTGCACAGGGCGCGCAGGAATTCAGGGCTTATGAAACGGCCCCCGCTTTACAGCCAGGTGACGCCTACGACCTCCTCATCGATACACCAGCGCACCTGTCGTTCCGCGCCGCCGCATCAAGCCTCAGCCGCTCCGGCATGTACGTATCCAGCAATCCAACGTCAGATCTGGCCGGCCTGGCGCGGTCCAGCATTTCATGCCGCCGTGCAGGCTTCCTGATGATGCTGAAGACGTCCCCTTCCCGCCTCACGCGGCTCGCAGACCTCGCAGAAAACGGCACCCTGCGCGCTGCAATCGACAGCGTCTTCGACATTGCGGAGGCCGACAAGGCGTTCGACCGCTTTGCAACGCGCGGGAAACAGGGCCGTGTGCTGCTCAGGATCTGAACGGCAGGGTGACGCCGCCTGGTGCTGCCAGACAAACTCGAACCAGCCTCCGTTTTTCGCGGACCAGCAGGTCTCAGGCAGCGATCAGCTCGCGCCATTCGAGAAGGGCGGCATCGCGAAGCGATTTGAACCTGACCCGCTCTCGATAACCCTTTAATGATTGAAGTGATTGTACACATACGAATGGATTGAGGCGAACTTTTGAAGACTTCGCACGCGCCGAAAACGGGACATAGCTCGCTCCCGCCTTCGAAATGGCAAGTGTGAATTCTCAGCGCGATTGTTGAGATGCCGGCCAGTCTCCTGGCGGCCCTCGTTCCCGATCGCCCTCATTGCCGCCCGATATGAAGGGCATTTATCCGTCACGACCACCCTGGGATTGCCATAGCGCTTCATGGCTTTTCTCATAAATTTCAATGCGGAAGCTTTGTCACGGGTCTTCGTCACGAAGGACTCCAGAACCTCACCTTCGTGGTCAACAGCACGCCAAAGGTAGTGAGTCTGACCACGGATCTTCACAAAGACCTCGTCCAAGTGCCATTGCCATTGCGGGCTTTGCCTCATGCCCTCCGATCGATGCTTGCGAATCTTGTGCGCGAAGTAAGTCCCGAACCGATCGACCCAGTGGCGGACCGTTTCATGGCAAATATCGATCCCGCGCTCGTGAAGTAGGTCTTCGACATTGCGCAGAGATAACGGAAATCGAACGTACATCATGACCGCAAGTTGGATGATTTCCGGTGATGTCTTGAAGTAGCGGAAAGGAGTTTCTGTCTTTCTCGGAGCCTAAGCTCCAAGAAACGCCCTCTCAAGTTCGCTTCCTTTGACTATTCCTGCAGGACTACTGCCCTTTGGGTTTGAACAGACTACCGAGACCCTCGACAAGACCTTCACCGGGATTGTTCCCAAGCTGCCCCTGACGTTCAAAGAAATCCTTTTGCTCTGCTGTCAGCTCTGTTGGATCCAGTCCTTGATGACTGGCCTCACAAGCGGCCATGAGCTGCGCTCGTTGTGTCTGTCGGCAGGAACGGACGTATTCCATAGCGCCATCGACATCATCACGCGCAACAGCCAGGTTGATCCGAGACGGCAGGAAATAGTCCTCATCACCTGTAGCAGTGATGCCGTTGACGATTATTGCTTCCGCATTGCCATAAGCACCTTTGCGGACATCGAGACGAGCGAGCTTGCGGTATGCCTCCGGCAAGGGCGTGCCACGTATAGCCGCCATGTAGCGAAGGCGCGCAAGCTCCGGATTACCTGCGAGTTCAGCAACCCTTCCCGCCTCATACTGGATGGAAGACTGACTGGCGAAACGTGTTCCCAACGCCGCGACAATGGCTTCCTCTGCGCCCGCGTAGTCACGGTCGAGCCGCTTATCCATTGAAGAATAGTAGGCAATCGTTGCAATACGAGCATCGTTGAATTCGCCGGACGCTTTCAACTGGTCCAGTATGATTGTTGTGGGTTCCTCCATGAACGCGGCCATGTCTCGGCTCTCCGCTGTCACATCGGGATACGCTGCCAATTCATAGTTCTGGACGCCCTTCAGCCGCACAGAGGGCGATCTGTGCGTCTGGCCAAAATATCCAACTACCTCATCGCGGACACTTTTCGTCACCGACTTTTTCAAGGTGTCGAACAGTCCATCGCCGACTTGCCCGGCATTTCCGGCAAGTGCCTGCTGGAGAGACGCCGGCTGAAGCGCCTGCTGCGAGACATCCGCGACTGACGCTTGAAGGGCATTGGTTACGCGTTTTGTCAGCGTTTCCTGCTCATGCAACGCGTTGAACATGGCCTCGTACACCGGCGCATTGATACCTTCAGACTTTATGAGATCGAGTGCCAATACATCGGCTTCGTCTTCCTGGCCCCGGTTCCAGGCCGGCGAAAGGCCACCGGCACTATAAGCACTGATCAAGTCAAATGTACTGATGGCAGATTCAATATTGTTGGCCACCTCGTTTTGATTGGTGACTACGATGGTACCGCCATCGGCGGTCTCTTGATAACGGACTTCCTGCAAGACCGCTGCTGTATTGTATATGTTGGTCAGCTGGCTGACGATGGAACGCATTCCCGACAACTGGTCGACTTTATTGTGGTGCCCCAGCGCGTAGTGTGAGAATTCGTGCGCAAGCAGGTAGAGCAGCTCCTCGTCTGAAGACACGGTCGGCCCAGAAGGTGCGTCGGGATTGTTGGGATCTGCAGCCACATTTGTGAACGTTCCAAGGCCAATCAAGATTGTGCCATCCGCGTAGGTCGCACCGGCATATTCACTCAACATCGATATCTTCACGCGGGGTTGTTGAGGAAGCGGATGCGGCCAATGCTTAGCGACACGTGCCAAATGCGTGTTTAGGAGGGCTTCCGTAGCCGGCATGTCGAGAACGAGCTGAGACAACTCGCCCTGGTTTTCGATCTGGTCGGAGAGCTTCGCGCCCTCCTCGCTTTCGGTGTAGACGGTTGCGTCTGCAGTCTGAATCTTGGGTCCATTCGCGCCGGATTCCGTCCATCCCGTAGGCGCAATGCTTCCCACTGTCTCCGATACCGTCGCGCACCCTGCGAGCACGGCAAGAGATGCTGATACAAAAAGCCAACCATACCCTTTTGAAGGTTTCATTTCGTCCCCCTTTATTTTTCAATTTCAGTCAGTGCATCAATTGCTGACGCAAGCTGACTCCCCTGACCCCATCTGAGTTCCACCGAGCTGCGTGTTCGCTTCGGCATATTTCCGTTCGCCCGGCAGACATACCCGCTGCACCTTCGCCGTGGTAAAGGCATCAGAGGCTTTGATCATGTACTGCTTGCCGTCCACCGTGAACTCCAAGAAGACTCCCTTCAGCGTGGCTTCAACCGGCAGGCTTATGTCAGCAGTATTGATCGGACCCAGCGATCCGTCTTCCTTTCCAAGAACTACGGCTTTCTTGAACCCTGTAATTTCCTCGGCATAGCTGGCTGCTGGTGCAAACAGAACCAATGCCGCCAAGACAACCTGTCTCATCATGACGAACTCTCTCCTTTCTCTACACGTTCGGTTGGGCCTACATTCTCGTCACCCGCAGCATTCACAACAGAAACAAGCTCTCCTCCTGCCTCCTGGCCCGCACTTTCCGGATACAGCTTACTCACTATACGGTCCTTTTCGTCTCGGGCGTTTTCAATGCTCGTGGTGGCTTCGAAACCTATGGTTTCCATATCAAGATACCTCAGGATGCGCCTTCGCGCATCAAGAAATCCGCCCCCGCTAGCTTTTAGAAGGGGAGTTTTTCTGAGCAGGCGTGAAACATCATCGCCTATTTCGTCTCGGAGCAGAAAGCCAAAAAAGCCCCAGGACAGCACAAGCATGCCTATCCAATTTAGGGGCGCCATTTTCAATATGAGCACCTGAAAGTACACAGCACCAAACGTGACGAGCAGCATGGTGAAGAAGGTCATGAGATATAACAGCCAGTGGTTCGGGCGTTTCGCAGGGGCTGCGAGGCCTTCCAGTTCCTGCGCCTGATGTATCAGCCGCCGGTTCATCGTGAACTGTCCAATTACCCCGACAAGCGTGATAAAAAACATGACGGCTGTTTCGTACAAGTCTCCCTCATCCAGTCTTCCAAAGCCCGGGATCCTTGCGAATACCGGCACGTCATAAGGGCTTCGCAGATAGTGATCATGATCAGTTAAAAGATTGTCGAGCGCCATGGCGTGAAGGTGCATACCCGCAACCTGGCCGTGGACCACTGATGAAGCCCAATCGCTTGAATTACGGAAGCGAGCGCCGACAATTATGATCCGGCCATTGAAGATGGCGCGCGCCATGCTTTCGCTGATGTCATTACCGCCGATCGCATAGTATGGGACTTCCAGATGATACGGACAAGGCTGCGTCAAGGCTGCCATGCTTGAACTGCTATCGGCCTGCCCTTTGTTGAACAGAAGCCGCCCAAGCATCATCGCCCAGCTTGCGTCCTGGTAACAAATTATGCGCGAGTTTGCGCTAGGCGCGACGATAAAGTCATCATGATCGGGATCGGGCGCCATTTCATCTTTAGAAGTCATGCCGAAGAAGCTGATATTCTTCAGACCGGGCGTTTCTCCTGTGGCATAGACCTCCATGTCCGAGAAGTAATGCGGCACACCCGAACCCCAGATCAGAGACAGGTCATGGGCAGGTTCTTCAAGAAAGCGTTCAAACCGGGACGCCATCTTCTTCAAACGGTCATTTTCCTCCGGATCAGGATCAATCCAGGAACATTTGCCGGCGCGGTCCATGCACCAAGCTAGATAGGCCAAGGCGGCAGGCGTTGGTAACCTCTCCGCCTGCGTACCTCTCCGAGAAAAATACTCGCGCTCCTCAGAAGCACTCAATCCGGTCGTGGAGAGAGGATATGCGCCAGGCCCCGACGTAAAGCGGACAGGACTAAGAATCGCGACTTCGCTCAAGGCCGCTTGAGCCGGCGGGGTATCTTCCCCCTCTGTCAGCGGGTCCACATCAACGCCACGGGCAAAAATGAGAGGTATGCCACCGACTTCTTTGATACAGGCCAATTTTTGAAAAGAAGACTTGCAGTCATTATTAGAACTGCGCCGCCAAGTGTCCTCCCGGGTCACCAATCGGATCGTTTCAATGAATGTGTTGAACTGATCGATCTCATCCCGAGTAGAGCCCTTGTCCAGGAAAATGAAATCGAAGAAGATAGCTGGTGGTGGCCGAACATCGAACGGTTCGTTGGCGTCGGCAAACCGCTCGTACAAAGTGGCGAGCTCGAAAATCAGGAGGGCATGGTCGTTGTAAGTCGGCCGCCAAGCCTGCCATGATCCTGTCGCTTCCTGACCAGCATCATCCAGTCTGTTGGCATTTCCGAGTGCCTTCAAAACGACTTCACTCAGGTAAACGGTAACAATTCTGTCCTGCGCGGGAATGTCCACATCTGCCCGCGTGGGCATCGGCTTCCAGATGTCCAGATTTGCATTCCCTGCCTCCACTGACGGTTGATTGACTGCAAATGTTTCGGGGTCGGTTTTGCCCGCTCCGTAGTGTGAGGCGAATGCTCGGTAGAGTACTTCTCGACTGTGCCGATCCATAGCATCGTCGATGCCGAATGGTTCTATGGCTGAAAACACCAGCGCACTCAGTGAGAAGATCACCGAGAATAAAAGCCCTCTGGCTACTGGACTCCACCACCCCGAATTCATTAACACATGTTTACACTACCACAATAAAACGCAAGGTAGAATTTTCGAGGAACTATGGTTTTTCGTCCGATTTGATCACACTCTTGGAATGGAGAAACACGGATTCGAAATCTCAGTACCCTTGAAAAAATTCGTAGTGAACTTGTATGGGCTGAATGGCAAGAAAGGGCCAAATCGAGCCTTACAGACCTTCGTCGTCCTATGACCAGAAATCGCCGAAAGCTGCCGCTGCCTTTGTAGGTCAGAACACGTCTCCCAATCCTTCGCCCCAATTGGCTGAGCATCGCCGAAGACAGACGATCGTTTAGCTCAGTCGGCAGCGCATAAAGCGCCAGTCACCGTGTAGCGCTTCAGGCACCTCCGCCTCCGCATACGGCGGGATATCTGCAAACCCCGCCGCCTCGTAAAGGCGATGAGCGGATGTCATGAAGGGGCCAGTGTCCAACACTAGTTCTTGATAGCCAAAGCTTTGCGCGTCGCGCACGAGCCGATCCAAGATCTTTGCGCCTATTCCCCCGCCGCGGCTCGCTCGGGAGACATAGATGCGTTTGATCTCGCCAACGCCGTCTCGTATGCGGCGGAGCCCGCCCATTCCAAGCGCTGCCTCCCCATTGAAGACGACGTAGACCACGCCGTTTGGCGGCGTTCCCTCACACAGCTTGTCTAAAGAGCTGTGGACATAATCAGGGATAGGCATTCCCAAGAGACCTGGCAGCGAGAGCCCGAACCGTTCTCGCACCGAATCATCGATCCAGCAGAGATACTCAATATTGAAATTTATGAGCAATTCGCGGTGCTGTTCGAGATCGGCTCGCACGAAGTCCAAATCCATCTGCAGCCCCATCCCACAAGCGCAACCTTTTGAGTTGGGACAAGGATGCCTTGAAGGAAGTGAGAAGGCAACGGCACCATTGGGCCAAATCGAGCCCTACAGACCTTCGTCGTCCTATGACCAGAAATCGCCGGGAGTCGCCGTTAGGTGCCAACTTGTGAGTGTCCATTCTGGAGCGATTTGACGCTACTCTTGAATTGGCACTTGCACTGCTTTTTGTGGAGATTGGTAGGCGTTGCGAAATGCGCGTGGTGTTTGGCCGGTTTCCAGCTTGAAAGCCTTGTAGAATGACGAGCGCGTATTGAAGCCAGCACGCAGAGAAATTGCCAGGACGGTTTCTTTACCTTCAATGATGAGCGGTTTCGCGTATTCGACCCGCATCTGGTTCACATAATCGAAAAAGCTCTTCCCGATCGTCTCATTCAGCGTCTGCGAAACGTAGCTCGGAGAAATCGCGACGTGGCGGGCCAGCTTGTGCAGCGAGAGCGCGGGGTCGAGGAAAAGTTGATCGCTTTTCATCGCGGCATCAATTCTTGCGGCAATCCGGAGGGACTGCTCTTCGCCAAGGGCAGAGCGCTGGTATTTCTGGCCGGGAGTGATGTCCGGGGCCTGTTCCGGGACCTCATTTGAATCATCGCCGAGATACCGCCCTTCGAAGCCTGGCTTCTGCCGCAACCCCCAGACCGCCAGGGTCCAAGTGAGCAGCAGGGCCATAACGGCCCCCGCACGACGGTCGATCATGACCCGGCCGAAGAAGTTTTCGGCAATGATTGCTGCACACGCCAACAACCACAAGCCGCCAAGCACAAGAACGAGCCAACTGAGCCAGTACAGTTCACGGCTCTCATTGCTGGCGAACAAGTTGCGGAGTTCATGACGGTAGGTGCGCAGGCGCCGGATCGCCCGAATACCATACCAGCCTGCTTGTACTGGCCAGAACAGGATGAGAACGAAGGCGGAGAAAACGATTGTTGCCACAAGTCCGGCCGGTGGCAGTTCGCCGGTGAGCAGCATTTGCTCGCGGATATCGAGAGGTAGCGCGATCAGCATTCCGGCGACGATCAGACCCAGCGCAGATGGAAGGAAATGCCAGAGGTGACGCCGCTGCCATTGCCACGGCACGGAAGCTGTCAGCCCCTCCACATACAACCACAGCATCGGACCGAGCAACAAATAGGCCGGGAGGGTCAGGGCAATTGCCTGCGTCCTCAATGCAGGCGCAAACACCGCGACCGCCGGATCCAAGATCACGCCCCCCAGCGCGATGAAGAAAGCACTGAGCGGCATGTAAACCTGACTCTGCCCGGCACGTGCGAGCAGGATCGTCGCGCACAGACCGATCTGTCCGAGCGCGGCAATCATCAGGGCGAAGACATCGAGATTGGGCAGTTGCTCTTCTCCGGTTGCGCAATCCCTAGCGAAGTCGGGCCGGCATTCAAATACTGAAGGTGGCTCTGAGTGTCCGCGCCTGTGGGGACGGACGACAGACAGCCGGCAAATCCCACAATTGGAGATCATACGGATTACAAAAGAAAGAGACTGAATATGTCCCCCGAACTCCAGAAAGCTGGCGGCTTTTCTGCCATCGCTTTGGCCGCCTGTTACCTCATCGGCTTTGCGATGTTTATCTTCGTGCTGGACTCATCGGGCTATTCCGGACCTTCCGGCAGCGTGGCCTTCGCCGCAGATCATGCATTTCAGCTGTTTCTGACCACGCTTGTCAGTTACGTTCTGGCCGGCTTGTTTCTTGTCGTGCTCGTGCTTGCGCTCAACGATCGCCTGAAAACGCATGCGCCAGGCGCGATGCAAATCGCGACGGCGGTCGGCATCATCTGGGCCGCCATCGTTTTGGTCAGCGGCATGCTCTCCATCCTTGGCGCGGACAGTGTCACGCGCCTTGCTGAAACTGATCCCGAACGCGCCGCGACGGTCTGGCTTGCTGTTGGCATTGTGCAGAATGTTTTGGGCGGAGGAACCGAGTTCGTCGGCGGCGTCTGGATCACGCTGGTCAGCCTGGCCGGGCTGCGGGGTCGCGGTTTGCCGAGAGCGTTGAACCTGTTCGGCGTTTTCATCGGGCTTGCCGGAATTGTGACGATCTATCCCGATTTCGAACCCCTCAACGCCGTTTTCGGGCTCAGCCAGATCGTCTGGTTTGTTTGGGTGGGTGTCGTGATGCTGTCCCGCAAGTCCCGCGAGCTGATGCCCTCAGCGGCCTGAGTCCCCGACATTATCTGGATGAAACAACATGCCTGATCTTCCACTTATTGGGTTGCTCCATCTGTTGATGGGCACGGTGGCCGTCATCTCGGGTGCGTGGGCGTTGGCGGCCGCAAAGGGGCTGCGTCTGCACCGGATGGCCGGAAACCTGTTCTTCGGCGCGATGCTTCTACTGATCGCAAGTGGCCTCTATTTCAGCGTCACGCGATCTATTCTCTTCACTGCTTTCCTGAGCGTGATGGCCTTCTACCTGCTCTCCAGCGGCTGGGTGACAGCAATCCGCCGCGAAGGCGAAACAGGGCGATTTGAGCTTGCCAATTGTCTTTTCATTCTGCTTGCGGGCGCAGCCGCACTCGGATTGGGCCTCACTGAAACAATCCGCGGGGCTCCGTTGCAGGACGATGTTCCCTCCGCTGCTTTCTTCATCTTGGCCGCTCTCGCGGGGCTGTTTGGGGCGCAGGATGTTGCTGTGATCCGGCGCGGCGGCTGCACTGGTAAGCATCGGATTGCGCGCCACCTCTGGCGGATGTGTCTGTCTCTGTTCATTGCAGTGACGATTTTCTTTCTCGGTAACAATGACGTACTGCCGGAAGTCCTGCGTACACCATTCTTCCTCACCGCCCCGATTGTCGCCGTTCTGGCACTGATGGTGTTTTGGCTGGTGCGCGTGACTTTCACCAATTGGTACAGAACTCCTTCCCGTTAGATAAGCCGTTCGGAGGCCCACCAATGCCCCGTCTCAATTGGGCCAAATCGAGTGTTACAGACCTTCATCGTCCTATGGCCAGAAATCGCCGAAATTGGTCGGTGCTCACCTCTGCCGGCGTCCGAAATCAGAAGTGAAACATAAACAGGAAGATGCACTGGACCTCAGATGAAGTCTCTGGTTCCGCGCCTCCTCAAAGCAAGTGTTGGGTTTCCGCTATTGAGCCTACCGTGTTCGCAATCTAAGTTGACCTTTGTCCAAGTAGGTCTGCGATGGAGTTGCCTGATTTTGTACTTGTGCGCATCCTGAGCACTTGCGCTTACGGATCAGGGCCTGAGCCCATCGACGCCGGCAGCTACCATTAAGGAGGGCGGTGATGAAGCGATGGGCTCAGATAAAGAAGCGTCTGGATGACATCGGCGCGGTACCGGCAGCACTTGGCGGTCTGATTGGCGCCCCTTCTATTCTGTCATTGCTACAGTCAACTTACGAAACGAGAGATCTAAGCACGCCGCTTCAGGCGGTCGTAGACAGCTACAATCAGGGCATCGCGAGTGCAGCAGCCATCATCGAACCTGCGCTCACACCACTTGTGGCCTGGGTTGGGCGAATGTTCGGCTGGGAAGTTTATCTGCACACGCACTGGCGACACCTATTTGTGCTATGCATGATTTACCTGTTCGCCCAGTTGCGGATAAGGCGAACCGAGAAGGGTGGGCTGAGGAATTGGACCGACTTGCCTTTGGGAATGCTGTTCGCACTTGTAGGATGCCTTGCGGCCGGAATGATTTCACCTAAGGGCAGCTGGTGGGCGCAAGGCCTCATCGCGGCTTGGCCGTTGTCGATGTTCTGGTTTGGACAAGCCTCGGCAAACATGGTGGGGCATGAGTTTGTGCGCACCTTCGCTGGCTTCGAGAGAGGCAGGGGACTCTCCTACACACTTGGCTACGTCGTGGCGGGATCGGCAATGGCACTCGGTAGCGCCGGTAGGGATCTTTTGATTGTTGTACCGCCTTATTTCATCATCGGATTTGTAATGGGCGCGGCACTTTCATTTGTTCCGGTGATTGGCGACGGCGCCGGAGTCTCTGCTCTCGCGATCTTCGCGATCATCACAGGTGTTCATTTCCTACGTATCGGGATGCGTCAGAACCAGCGCTACATGACCCGACTAGGCCTGACCATGCTTGGCGGCTACGCCGCCACCGCGTTCGTGTACGGTATTGACACCGTGCTTAAGCTCACGACTTGAGGAGAGGTCTTGGCGCTCTGAATGGCAAACAGCCTTTCTGGCCAGATCGCCGAGTAGCGCAAAAAGGGCCGAGTGGAACCCTTCAACACGCTTTCGTTCACCGGAAGCTATCGCCGACAGCTGCCATTCAGCGCTCAAAGGCCTAAGTACGGATCGTGTAAGACGTGCACATTCACTGTTTTGGGTTGTAAACCGACGGACCGCTCAACAGCTCGAAAGCACAGCATAATATCCATAACACATTGAAAAACAATGGATGATGGTGGGCGGTAACGGGCTCGAACCGCTGACCCTCTCGGTGTAAACGAGATGCTCTACCAACTGAGCTAACCGCCCATCCGGGCGCGTTCATGCCGGGCCTTGGAACAAAAAGCAAGACGGCCGCTCCAGAAGAAGCGGCCGCCTCGTGTTTTTAGTTTGCCGAGCCTCAGTGGGCGCGGGGCTGGTCGCCCGATCCGCTGCCCTGCCCGGACAGCGACGCATGCAGCGCCGCTTCGTCAGCTTCCGACCATTCGATCGGGGTCAGCGGCCGGGTCAGCGCAATCTCCAGCACCTCATTGATGTCAGAGACCGGCACGATCTTCAGGCCCGTCTTCACGTTCTCCGGAATCTCGTCGAGATCTTTCTCGTTCTCCTCCGGAATGAGGACCGTCTTGATGCCGCCGCGGAGGGCTGCGAGCAGCTTCTCCTTGAGGCCGCCGATAGGCAGGACCTTGCCACGCAGCGAGATCTCGCCGGTCATCGCGACCTCGCGGTCGACCGGGTTGCCGGTCAGCAGCGAGACGATGGCCGTAGTCATGGCGACACCGGCAGACGGGCCGTCCTTCGGCGTAGCGCCATCCGGCACGTGGACGTGGATGTCCGTCGTGTTGAAGACCGTCGGCTTGATGCCGAGCATCACCGACCGGGACCGGACGAGCGAGCTCGCCGCCTGGATCGATTCCTTCATCACGTCGCGCAGGTTGCCAGTGACCTTCATGTTCCCGCGGCCGGGCATCTTGACCGCCTCGATGGTGAGGAGGTCGCCGCCCGTCTCGGTCCAGGCAAGGCCGGTAACGGCGCCCACCTGATCGGTCTCGTCGGCAAGGCCGTAACGGAACTTCCGCACGCCCGCGAACTCGCCGAGATTTTCCGGCGTCACGGTCAGCGTTGCGCCTTCGCCCTGCTCTGCCAGCTTGCGCACGGCCTTGCGGGCCAGGCGCGCAATCTCACGCTTCAGGCTACGGACACCGGCTTCGCGGGAGTAGTAGCGGATGAGGTCGCGGATGGCCTGGTCGGTGACGACGAACTCGTCTTCGGCAAGGCCGTGATCCTCACGCACCTGAGGGATCAGGTGGCGCTTGGTGATCTCCAGCTTCTCATCTTCCGTGTACCCGGCGATGCGGATGATCTCCATACGGTCCAGCAAGGGCTGGGGCATGTTGAGCGAGTTCGCCGTCGTCACGAACATCACATCCGAAAGGTCGTAGTCGACTTCCAGATAGTGGTCGTTGAACGTCGAGTTCTGCTCCGGGTCGAGCACTTCCAAGAGGGCCGAGGCCGGATCGCCGCGATGGTCCATGCCCATCTTGTCGATCTCGTCCAGAAGGAACAGCGGGTTACCCGACTTCACCTTCTTCAGCGACTGGATGATGCGTCCCGGCATCGAGCCGATATAGGTCCGGCGGTGGCCGCGGATCTCGCTCTCGTCACGCACGCCGCCCAGCGACACGCGCACGAAGTCGCGTCCCGTGGCTTCGGCGATGGACCGGCCGAGCGAGGTCTTACCGACACCCGGAGGGCCGACGAGGCAGAGGATCGGCCCCTTCATCTTACCGGTGCGTTTCTGCACGGCGAGATATTCGAGGATCCGCTCTTTCACCTTTTCGAGGCCGTAGTGATCGTCGTCGAGCTGATGCTCGGCTTTGACCAGGTCGGTCTCGATGTCCTTGCGCGTGCCCCATGGCAGGGCGAGCAGCCAGTCGAGATAGTTCCGCACAACGGTGGATTCCGCCGACATCGGCGACATCTGCCGCAGCTTCTTCATTTCGGCTTCGGCCTTGTTGCGGGCCTCTTCGGACAGCGGCGTTTCCTTGATGCGGGCTTCCAGTTCGGCCAGCTCGTCGCGCTCGCCGCCTTCGCCCTGCTCACCCAGCTCGCGCTGGATCGCCTTCATCTGCTCGTTGAGATAATACTCGCGCTGGGTCTTCTCCATCTGCCGCTTGACGCGGTTTTTGATTTTCCGCTCCATCTGCAGCATGCCCATCTCGCTCTCCATGAGCGCGAAGACCTTTTCGAGGCGTTCCTTCACGTCCGTGAGTTCGAGCAGTTCCTGCTTGTCGGAGAGCTTGACCGAGAGGTTTGACGCCACCGAGTCGGCCAGACGGCCGGCATCGGTCATCGCCGCAATCGTGCCCACCGATTCCGGCGGGATCTTGCGGTTCAGCTTGACGTAATTCTCGAACTGCTCCTGCACGGCCCGCATCAGGGCCTGCACATCGGAATTGTCCGTTTCGGCTTCTTCCAGCGTTTCGACTTCGGCTTCGAAATAGTCGCCGCGGTCGATCAGCTCGTTCACGCGTGCACGTGTCTTGCCTTCGACCAGCACTTTCACGGTGCCGTCGGGCAGCTTCAGAAGCTGGAGGATGGTGGCGATCGTACCGGTTTCGTGCACGTCATCGGAGCCGGGATCGTCGATCGCAGCATCCAGCTGGGCCACCAGCATGATTTCATTGTCTGCCTCTTCGATCATTTCGAGGGCGCGAACCGACTTGTCGCGGCCCACAAAGAGCGGGGCGACCATGTCGGGAAAAACCACGATGTCCCGAAGCGGCAACACCGGAAGGTTCTTGGTCTTTGGCATGTAACTGCCTCCTTCGTATTATGGTCCCGCCTGGCGGCGACCATGTGACCCTACCTGCCAATGATGACGGGAGTCGGGCGATGTACCAGATGTGGAGAGTGGCAACGGCCGCTTCAACCCGGCCCCTGCGCAACAAAATTGTGATTTACCCCGCCCCTGCCTGCAATCAGGGCGCTGCGGCCCGCCATGCCTTTGCGGCAGCCTTTTCCGATTTCTGATTGGCCAGAAAAGCCGACAGAACGCCAAGTTTCTCATCTGGCTCCCCTCCCGCACCGAGCCGTTTCAGCTGCTCATAATACCACCCCATGGCGCCGAAACCGTTAAGCGCCTTGACGAGTTTGATCGGTGAGTGCGGCCCCAGCAGGCCCGGCCCGATGCGCAGTTTCTGCTCCCACCGGTCCAGCGCGTCCTGCGAGCCGTCCAGCAGGCGGGCCGGCGCAGCCGTATCGACACAAAGCGGCCGGCCAAGCCCGATCAGGTCCGCCTCGCCCGCCGCCAAGGCGTCATTCATCGCGGCCACAGTGCGGAAACCGCCGGTGACCATCAGGGGCATCTTCGCCCGGTCCTGTACGGCGCGGGCGTATTTCAGGAAGTAGGCCTCCCGCGCGCGGGTCGACTGGGCCACCGGCTGGTCGAAGGCCGGCTGCAGGCCTTCCTGATCCATCATTTTCGGCTGCTCGTAATTGCCGCCGGAAATCTCCACGAAATCAACGTTCAGCGTATCGAGGAGGTCGATCACGCCGAGGCAGTCCTCAAAGCTGAAGCCGCCTTTCTGGAAGTCTGTGGAATTCAGTTTCACCGACACGGAAAAACCGGGTCCCGCCGCCGCCTTCGCCTCTTTCACGCAGGCGACCAGCAATCTTGCCCGGTTTTCAAGCGGGCCGCCCCATTCGTCCTGGCGCTGGTTGGCCAGCGGGGACAGGAAGGAGGACAGGAGGTAACCATGGGCGGCATGGACCTGAATGCCGTCAAACCCGGCCTGTTTCGCGACTTTCGCGGCCCGGCCGAAGCCTTCGATCACGGCCTGGATCTCATCCGCCGTCATCTCGCGGGGCGATCCGAACTGGCCGCCAGGCAGGCCAAGCGCCACAGGGCTCGGCGCAGCCGGCCGCGGGTTTACCAGTTTCGGCGTCTGCCGGCCGGCATGACTGACCTGCATGACCAGCGCCGCGCCATGGCTTTTCGCCGCCTCCGCCCAGCGGGCGAACCCGTCCAGTTCCTCATTCGAGACCTTCGGGCCGATGACGACATTCCCCACTTGTTCGAGGTGGTCGTGGTCGATCTGGACATTGCCGGTGATGATGCCGCCAAGCCCCCCTTCGGCCCAGCGCCGGTAGAGCGTGACATGTGCCTCAGTGACCCGGTTGCGCGAATCAGCCAATCCCTCTGTCATTGCCGCTTTCACAAGACGGTTGGGGAATGTCAGTCCGCTGGCCAGGGTTAATGCAGTGTTAATCGTGGCAGTCATTGATGTTCCCCCAATATCGACACTGACTCGTGACGCCCTTAAGGGAGACCATAAATGGCCGCCGCCAAGCAAGCAAAGCTGTTCGACCAAATGAGCTCCGACACGTCCGGTTACTCCGCCAAGGACATTGAAGTCCTCGAAGGCCTCGAGCCTGTCCGTAAACGCCCCGGTATGTATATCGGCGGCACGGACGAGCGCGCCTATCACCACCTCTTCGCCGAGGTGCTGGACAATGCCATGGACGAAGCCGTCGCCGGCCATGCCAACCGGATCGAGATCAATCTCGACGCCGAAGGCTACCTGACCGTCACGGACAATGGCCGGGGCATCCCGGTCGACCCGCACCCGAAATTCCCCAAGAAATCCGCCCTCGAAGTCATCATGACCACGCTGCACTCGGGCGGGAAGTTCTCGGACAAGGCCTACGCCACCGCCGGCGGCCTTCATGGCGTGGGTATCTCGGTGGTAAACGCGCTTTCGGAGCATGTGGAAGTCGAGGTGGCCCGCGACAAGCGGCTCTACCGCCAGTGCTTCTCCCGCGGCCTCGTCGAAGGCAAGCTGGAGAAGGTCGGCGCCGCTCCCAACCGGCGCGGCACGTCGGTCAAGTTCAAGCCGGACCACCAGATCTTCGGCGAGAAGATGCGCTGGCGCCCGGCGCGCCTGTTCCAGATGGCGCGCTCGAAAGCCTATCTCTATCGCGGCGTCGAAGTGCGCTGGAACTGCGACCCGTCCCTCCTGCCAGAAGACTCCAAGATCCCGGCAGAGGCCGTCCTCTCCTACCCGAACGGCCTCGCCGACCAGCTGGCAGAGGTGTTCGGCGGCAAGGCGACGATCACCGAAGCGCCTTTCACGGGTCTCGTGGACATGGGCGCGGAAGGCAAGGTCGAGTGGGCCATCGCGTGGACGCAGGCCGGCTTCGGCGAGAGCGACGGCTTTGCCCGCTCCTATTGTAATACGATCCCGACGCCGGAAGGCGGCACGCACGAGGCGGGCTTCCGCTCGGCCATCACCAAGGGCCTGCGCAATTTCGGTGAGCTGACCGGCAACAAGAAGGCCGGCGACATCACCGCCGACGACATCATGGGCCACTCCGGCCTCTTGCTCAGCGTCTTCATCCGCGGCCCGGAATTCGTTGGCCAGACGAAGGACAAGCTGTCGACCACCGCCGCGTTCCGCCTCGTCGAGAACGCCGTGCGCGACCGGTTCGACCACTGGCTGGCCGGATCCCCGAAGGAAGCCGATAAGCTGCTGACCTGGGCGATCGACCGCGCCGATGAGCGCGCGCGCCGCAGGAAACAGAAAGAAATCAACCGCAAGTCCGCGACCAAGAAGCTGCGCCTGCCCGGCAAGCTGGCGGACTGCTCCGAAAAAGGTCCGGACGAAACCGAGCTGTTCCTCGTCGAGGGAGACTCGGCTGGCGGCAGCGCCAAGCAGGCGCGCGACCGGAAAACGCAGGCCATCCTGCCGCTCCGCGGCAAGATCCTGAACGTCGAGAGCGCCTCGCTCGACAAGATGATGGCCAACCAGGAGATCAATGATCTCGCCTTGGCCCTCGGCACCCAGCTCGGCAAGAAATTCGCCATCGATGACCTGCGCTATGAGCGCATCATCATCATGACCGACGCCGACGTGGACGGCGCCCACATCGCGGCGCTGCTGATCACCTTCTTCTACCGGATGACGCCGGGACTCATTGAATCCGGACGGCTTTTCCTGGCCATGCCGCCGCTCTACAAGCTCTCCAACAAGGGCACGATCGTCTACGCCATGGACGATGAAGACCGCGCGGCGAAGATGAAGGAACACTTCAAGCCGAACCAGAAAGTCGACATGACGCGCTTCAAAGGTCTCGGCGAGATGAACCCGGCGCAGCTGAAAGAGACCACGATGAACCCGGCAACCCGCACGCTCGCCCGCGTGACGCTGCCGGATTCCATGGACGAGCTGACCGAGATGAAGCCTGCCGAACTCATCAACACGCTGATGGGCAAGAAGGCCGAGCTGCGCTTCCGCTTCATCCAGGAAAACGCGGCCTTTGTGGAAGATCTGGATATCTAGGCCAAACAGGCGCACACTCCCCGAAAAATAAGGGGAGCGAAAACAATGTACTCACAGAAAGACTGGCTGCTCATCTTCGGGGCGGGCCTGTTCCTGCTGGGCCTCGTCACAGGCTTTGTCGGGCCGCTTTTGCTCAATCCGCGGATGGGACTGTCATCGCATCTGGAGGGCCTGATGAACGGCACTTTCCTGATCGCCATTGGCGCAATCTGGGACCGGGTGCACCTCGGCTCGGCGCTGAAGAGGACGGCGTTTGGCCTGTTCCTGTTCGGCACGACCGCCAATTGGGCGACCGTGTTCCTCGCCGCCGCCTGGGGCGCGAGCGCACTGATGCCGATCTCAGGCTCCGGCCATACCGGCACGCCGTTTCAGGAAAACATCGTCGCGACGCTGCTGATGGGGCTCTCCATCGCGATGCTGATCGCGACCGCGCTGATGCTCGCCGGGCTCCTGCGCAAACGCGCCTGAAGTGGTGGATAAGTGCCCCGCCGGGCAATGAACAACACCGTGAATACACCGTGAATACACCGTGTATAGACCATGCTTACGCGGGCTGGGCGGGCCGCCCCTACGTCTTCGGCAGCCGCCGCATGTGCACGTCGCGCATGACGTGTACGACCGGGCGGATGGCAAAACAGACAGAGCCGACCAGGAACAGCCACGTCCCCGCTGTCTGCGTCGCCTCCCCGAAAAACAGGACCGAGCCGATGATGAACAGGATCGCCGCCAGCGCATCGACACAGTCATAGACCGTCCCATAGGCGACATAGACCTCCCTGTGGCGCGGCGTCGTAAAACGCATTCCTTCGGTCATGATGGACGCTCCCGTGTTTGCAGTGAGGCCTATGGGTGGCGGTTTCAGGTGGGGCTGTAAACAGATGCGTCCACGCTCCTGCGCCCGGCAGGAAGTAGAAACGAATTCAGGAGATCGAACGATCTCTTATAAGTTTGACGCTCCAAACCAACCACCGCTCCCCAAAATCAAAGAATCTGCTTTGCTTATTACAGAACAGGAGCCTAAAAATATTGACACCTTTGGTTGATGAAGGGTGGTTGAGATTTCTAAGGGGGGGCAAAACATGCCAGTTTTTTCCGCAAAGCGCACGGCGCTTCTATTTCTATCTGCGAGCGTACTGGCCCTTGCGGCATGTGGCGGTGGGGGTGGCGGTGGCGGCACTTCCACCCCGACGACGACCTCTCCACCGCCGCCGTCCCCACCACCGCCTGCGAATGCAGCGCCGGCGATTGTGACTGCGGTGGACAATTCTACTCCGGATGAAGGCCAGACGTTTACTCTGGACGCTTCAGGTACTTCGGATCCCGAAAGCGATCCTTTGACATTTTCCTGGGCGCAGTTGAGTGGCCCCGCTGTCGATATCCCCGATACATCGATGGAAGTTCTCGCAGAACTCCGGGTCCCTGAACTGAACGAGACAAGTGTCGCAACTTTTGAAGTAACGGTCAGCGACGGAACGAATGAGTCGAAGCAAAGCTTGGATATAACGCTCACGGATATTCATCAGGAACCGCGTTTTGACGCGGAACCAGCCCTCCTTGACACACTCTCGTTCGACGATCCTGTGGAAGCCGTTTTTGTTGACAACCGAATTTCATTTTCGATGAGTGGAGCAAATACAGCATTTGTTGCGACAGAACTTCCTACTGGAGAAAAACTCCGTATTCAGCAGCTTGGACTTTCGCCGGCGGATGAACTGGGGATCTTGAACCCGGCTTCTATTTTGGAAGATCCGACCAAGCCTGCGAGCTTCGCATCTGCGCATGTTATGGGTGCAAGCCAGTATTACTGGTCCAGCTTCGCCGTTCTTGAAGAAGCCACAAACCGGCTGAAAGTGTTCGTGCAATACGACGCGGAAGAAACTCTGGAAAACGTTCTATCTCTACCGGTGAAGAGCCCGTGTGCTTCCTATCGGATCACCAAGCCATTCAACAACTGGAATGGCCCTATGCTTATCGGCTCGCGTGAGGGAGGCTTCAGCCTCATAGACACCAACAATGGATACCAGGGAAGTCCACCAGAAGTCCCGCTTTACAGGACTTTCGGAACTGTCGAGTCATTTTGTGCGATCTATGCCGCCGAGAATCCCCTGCAGGGACAAACTTACAATTCTTATGACCCTACCATGATCACATTGCCCGATGTGGTCGCACTGAATTCGGATACGAACGAAATTTACCACTACAAGCAGTCGGTATACGCAGATCCTTACACATCCGAATATGGCGCGCCTGAAATCACCGAACTGGATTTGCAGACATCGGAGTCCCTGCAGCTTGTGGCCTCCACACGCATTGGCAGATTTTCCGATTTCGGCACGGGCATGGCACTTGTCTTCACTGACGGAAAGCATAACGGGACCCACAGGCTTGTTATCATCGGTACAAATGTAAACCGAGAAATCATCCAAGGCACTTATAACTGGAGTAAAGGCGTACCCGCAGACGTCCTTCTGGATGATCTCAACGGGGACAACTTTCCGGAAATCGTTGTCATTACAGAAACGTCTCCTGACGCTGTCGTATTTACCGCCCAGCCGGATGCGGCGATCATTCCGCCGGAGCCGAATGGCCAATGGGGCTTTCTGCCTCTCCTCGGACCCAGCTACATCGATATCGGCCTCGGCGCGGTCAGCGCAGTCCCCAGTATTCGCAACGCATTGGGGCCGGATCTGCTGCTGATTGCTGACAAGGAAGGCAAGGAAATTCGCGCCTACGCCACCGGAAATTGAGGTGCAGGAAATGCAATTAAGCGGATGTGGATCAAAACTTCCACACCCGCGATTGCCCCCCCGCGCCTTCCAGCCTAAATGCTCTTCATGAGCAAAAATCTGAAAATCCTGGTCGCGCAGCTCAATCCTGTGGTGGGGGACATCAAGGGAAACCTTGAGCTGGCGCGCGGGGCGTATGCCGAGGCGAAGGACAAGGGCGCTGACCTGCTTGTCCTCTCCGAACTGTTCATCCTTGGCTATCCGGCCGAGGACCTGGTGCTGAAACCGGCCGCCGTGGAAGATTCCATGAAGGCGGTGCAGGACCTCGCCGCGGAGACCGCAGGCGGCCCAGCCGTGATCATCGGCAGCCCCTGGATGGACGGGAAGAAACGGCACAATTCCGCCGTGCTTCTGAAAGATGGCGCGGTGGCCGGGCGCTATGACAAGCGCGAGCTGCCGAACTATGGCGTATTCGACGAGAAGCGCATCTTCGATGCTGGCGAAGGCCCCCTGCCCGTCTTCGATCTGAACGGTATCTCTGTCGGCCTCGCGATCTGTGAGGACATCTGGTATCCGCGCGTGCCCTCTGCGCTGGCCGAGGCGGGCGCCGAAATGCTGATCGTGCCGAATGGCAGCCCCTGGCGCCGCACCGTGCAGGTGGAGCGGCACACGAGCTTCTCCGCCTGGACGAAGACGGGCGTGCCGTACCTCTTCGTGAACCAGGTGGGCGGGCAGGACGAACTGGTCTTCGACGGGGCGAGCTATGCCGTCGATTTCGATGGGACCGAGCACCAGCTGCTCGGCGATTTCGTCACCGGCACGGCGCTGGTCAATTTCGATGGCGAGACGCATCAGTTCTCAAGCGACAGCCAGGTGGAGCTGACCAGCGGCTGGGAGGCCGAATACCGCGCGGCGGTGCTGGCGCTCGGCGATTACGTCAACAAGAACCGCTTCCCCGGCGTCGTTCTGGGCATGAGCGGCGGCATCGACTCGGCGCTGACAGCGGCGATTGCCGTGGACGCCCTCGGGCCGGAACGCGTGTGGTGCGTGATGCTGCCGTCGAAATATACGTCCTCTGACAGTCTGGAAGACGCGAAACTGTGCGCCGAGGCGCTGGGCGCGCGCTATGACACGATCAATATCCGCCCCGGCGTGAATGCGCTGGACGAGATGTTAAGCGAACAGTTCGCGGACCTGAAGCCGGACACTACAGAAGAGAATATCCAGTCCCGCCTGCGCGCGGTGACGCTGATGGCGTTGTCGAACAAATTCGGGCACATGGTGGTGACCACCGGTAACAAGAGCGAGATGGCCGTCGGCTATGCCACGCTCTATGGCGACATGTGCGGCGGCTATAATGCGCTGAAGGATTTCTGGAAGACCGAAGTGTTCGAGCTGGCACGCTGGCGCAACATGGCTGTGCCGAAAGGCGCACTGGGGCCGGGCGGGGAAGTGATCCCGATGCGGATCATCACCAAGCCGCCGAGCGCGGAGCTGCGCGAGGACCAGAAGGACGAGGACTCCCTGCCCCCGTATGACGTGCTGGACGATATCCTGCGCGGCCTGGTCGAGGGCGAGGAAGACGTGGAAGACATCATCGCCCGCGGGCATGACCCGGCTGTGGTGAAGCGGATCGAGCACCTGCTCTACATCGCCGAGTACAAACGCCGCCAGGCCCCGCCGGGCGTGAAGATCGGCGGCAAGAATTTCGGCCGCGACCGGCGCTATCCGATCACCAACCGGTTCCGGGACGCCTGAGCTCAGGAGGCCAGCCGGCGCTCCATGGATGGATCCCAGACGACGGTCATGTTCCGCCCCCGCTGCTTGGCAGCATAGGTCGCCTGATCGGCCCGCTCGATGCATTCCGCCACGCTGGCATCCGGATCGAGCAGCGTGAGGCCGAAGGAGGCCGTGATCGAGAATGGCGGGAAGCCGTCGGCCTCGATTTTCACTTCGGCCAGTTCAGACCGGATCCGGTCGATCATGTTGAACGCCGTGTTGATGTCCGTGTGCGGTACACATAGCAGAAATTCCTCACCGCCGTAGCGGAACAGGCGGTCAAACGGGCGCGAGTGCCGCATCACATGATGCGCAAACTCCGCCAGCGCCCGGTCTCCGACCAGGTGGCCATACCGGTCATTGACCAGCTTGAACCGGTCGATATCCATCATGACAATCACGCAGCTTTCCAGCTTGCGGCGGACAAGTTCCTGTTGCTCCCGTAGCTTTGTCAGCATGCCCACGCGGGTGCTGGCACCGGTCAGCGCGTCGACATTGTAGATCTCGTCTTCCAACTCGCGCTTCAGCGTCTCGATCAGCAGGCGCATTTCCTTCAAATTGCCTGTAAACCTCTCATAGTCCGCCATCGGGATGTTCTGATGGGACTGCAACAGCATCAGCAGGTGCGCCGCCGTTTCGTGCATGCTCTGGTGGGCTTTTTCGAGTTCCTGGAAATTCGGATTGCTCTGAACCACGTGCGAGCCGGGATTGTAATACCATTGACCAAAGCGGCACCTGCGGTGCGAGTCCGGTTCGAGATCGCGCGCATCTGGCTGGAGATTGCAGATCAGCGTCGTGTTCAGCGCATCCGTCCAGTGGACGTGGTTGAAAAGTGCTTGTTCCAAGACGGAAATCGCGTTCCGGATATCGCCGGGGGACACGCGCGCAAAATCGTCAGTCCCAACATCACCCTTGGTCTCAGCCATCGGCTCCCTTTCATATCCTAAGGCAGGCAGCAGACAGAATGATGTAAGGTAAAAAAAATCAGGAAAGGCTCTCGAATTCCTGTTTGATTTTCGAGCTTTGTTACCTTTGGGGTAAGGACTCCGGGCCTTCGCAAAAGCCCGCGCGCGCCTCTGCACCAAGGGCGGCTTTCCGGCCTGCCTGTTGATTTGAGAAACGACTACTCGTTGGGGCCTTCGTCGAAAGAGCCGTTCTGGAAGGCTTCCAGTTCGAGCCCCTCGGCACGCACCTTGTCGACTTCATCAGGATAGATGTCAGACGCTTCGCCGAAGCCGACGATGGGCGACGGCACAATGTCGTCATGTGCGATGGCATCGTCATAGAGCAGCCAGGCGCGCGTGCCGCCGATACAGGCGACCTCCACCCACTGGTCTTCCTCGAGGCTGACCGCCGACATGCTGGAGATGTCGCGCAGCTCGGCCTCGTTGATCGTGTATTCCTGCCCGTTCACGCCGAAGATGGCGAAGCCTTCGCCGAGATAGCGCAAGTAGGACAGGACATCGCCGGCCTTCAGGTTCAGCACCTGCATGCCTTCATCGCCCGGCGTCTCGATATTGGCGTCGACCAGCATGGTCACCGGCTCGATCTTCGAGGCGACGATGAATTCCAGGCTGTCGCGCTCCACGCGCTGGCGGTTCCAGATCTGGTAATTGGCATATTGCGGCAGCGTGCAGGCGACATTGGCCGGCGCATCCGGATTGGGCCGGGCGCGGCCGTTCAGCGTGACGCCCTGCTCCAGCACGACAAAGCCGGACGGGTACTCCCCCGGCCAGCCATAGGAGACGTACCAGGTGTCGGGATATCCCGCGAGCGCGGCATAGTCTGTGTCGTCCGGCGCGGACTCGGCCACTTCATAGGGAGACGCAATCGGCTCGGACTCCGGAACCTGGGCCTCAAGCGTTTCGTGTTCGACGGCGGCAGGGGTGGAGGCGTCGCCGCCAGCGGGCGTGTCCGACGGCTGTCCACAGGCCACGAGGCTTCCTGCCAGGACAAGAATCCAGGCTTTTTTCATGACCCCCTCCTCGGGTTGCGACTCAACTGCCGGTGCCACACTAGCATACAGATTAGCAAGAAACTGGCATGGGTCGCTTGGCTTTTTCTGCAATTTGGTGTCGAAAGCGGCACACATTCTCCTGATCCACGGCCATAACACGTCCATGACCTCCCCTATCGTCCGTTTCGCCCCGTCGCCAACAGGCCGCCTGCATGTCGGCAATGTGCGCACTGCGCTCATCAACTGGCTGTTTGCCCACAGCCAGGGCGGAAAGTTCATCCTGCGCATCGACGATACCGACGTGGAACGCTCCACGAAGGAGAACGAGGACGCGCTGAAGGTCGACCTCGAATGGCTGGGCCTGGTCTGGGCCGACACGTTCAACCAGTCCGACCGCTTCGCCCAGTATGACGCCGCCGCCGACAAGCTGCGCGAAATGGGCCTGCTCTATCCGTGCTATGAAACGGCCGACGAACTCGACCGTAAGCGCAAGATCGCCCTCTCTCGCGGCCGCCCGCCGGTCTATGACCGGGCGGCGCTCAGCCTAACGGACGAGGAGAAGGCGAAACTCGAGGCAGAAGGCCGCCAGCCGCACTGGCGTTTCAAACTCTCGGGCGAGCGCGTCGAGTGGGAAGACCTCGTGCGCGGGCCGCAGAGCATCGACACGTCCAGCCTCTCCGATCCGATCCTGATCCGCGAAGACGGCTCCTACCTCTACACCCTCCCCTCCGTCGTCGACGACATCGAGGCCGGCATCACGCATGTCGTGCGGGGCGAGGACCATGTGACCAACTCCGGCGCCCAGATCGAGATCTTCAAGGCGCTCGGCGGCACCGCGCCGGACATGGCGCACACGCCGCTGCTGATCGGCGCGGACGGCCAGGGCCTGTCAAAACGCCTCGGCTCGCTCTCCATGGGCGAGCTGCGCGCGCAGGGCTATGAGTCGATGTCGATCTGCTCGCTGCTCGCCAAAATTGGCACGTCCGACAATGTCGAGGCGCGCGAAAGCCTTGAGCAGCTCGCCGATGAGTTCGATTTCGGCAAGATCGGCCGCTCCCCGGCCCGCTTCGACGAGGCGGAGCTGAAAGGGCTGAACGCGTCGATCCTGCACGCCCTGCCGTTTGACGCCGTGAAGGACCGCCTCGCGGCGGTGGACCCGCGCGCCGCTGACGAAGCCTTCTGGACCGTAGTACGCGAGAACTGTTCCCTGCTGCCGGATGTCGCCGAATGGGTCGACACCGTGTTCGGCGACATCACCCCGCTGGTGGACAATGAGGACAAGGACTTCGTCGCCACGGCCGCAACGCTGTTGCCGGAAGGTCAGCTGACGGGCGAGACCTGGAGCCAGTGGACAAATGCCGTGAAGGCAGAGACCGGGCGCAAGGGCCGGGGCCTGTTCATGACGCTCCGCAAGGCGCTGACGGGTCAGGAACACGGCCCCGACATGGGCGCCATCCTGCCTCTGATCGGACGCGAGCGGGCGCTGAAACGGCTGGGCGGCTGATACCGGAACAGCCAAGTTCCTGATTTTGTTCCGTTTTGGTTCGACGCGAACAAAAATGGAACTTTTTCCTTTCCAAATCGTGAATATTCTGCTTATGTTCTCATATCGCGGGGCAAACGGAACGCACCCGCAAACTGGGTTCAAAACATAGGCTGGGAGTTGCGTGATGGTACGTCTGGTGATCAAGGGATGTGAGTTCGATCCGGCACAGGTGAAGGATGTCGTTTACGGCGACAGCTTCCGCATGGAGCTCGACAAGGCGATGGAACTGGCAGATGCCGGCGTCGAATTCTGGGCCGCCGGGCCGGACGGCGCCATGGCCCGCGTCACCCTCGGCGAGAACGAATATGGCGAGCGGATCCTGAAGACCGAAGCCATTGCCTACGCCGCCAACCATCTTGGTGAAATCGTTGCCCCGCCGGTCGTGCGCCGCCCCTACCGCGCTGAGACACATATCCCTGCACGGATGGATTTCGCTGTCGCAGCCTGATCCGCGGCGCCTCTGAATTTACGCAGCGGCCCTCACCTCCTGCCCGCACCAGAACGGTGCTGCCACCTCCCCCGGACGCGGGAGGTGAGGGTTACTCCGCCACCAGTTGGACGAGCACATCGCCTTCGGAGACCTGGTCGCCTACGTTTCCGGTCACGGCTTCCACCACGCCATCGCGCGGCGCAGTGAGGGCGTGCTCCATCTTCATGGCTTCCATGACGGCGACCGTATCGCCGCGCTTCACTTCGGCGCCGGCCTTCACGGAAATCGACAGCACCTTGCCCGGCATCGGCGCGCTGACATTGTCACCGCCGAGCACGGCTTCGACGTCGGCGTCGAATTCCGGCACCTCCACCAGAACCGTGTCGCCGCCCGTCGTCACCGCATAGCGGCGGGGCGAGATGTCGGTGACCAGCGGCAGCGGCGTCTCCGGATCTACCGGATGGTCTTCCGGATCGATCCAGTCCGCTTCGGCGCCAACTGCCACCATCGACTTGTGCACCGGCGCGGAATTCATCCGCCAGCCATCCTGAATCCCCCACGGCGTCGCCCCGCCCACCTCGTTCAGGCGCACATCGCAAACCGCCATGACAGAGGCATGTTGGTGTTCCGCAGGCGGAAGGGTCAGCGCATCGCCCGCTTCCGCGATCCAGTTCACATGATGGGAATGGTTGAGGAAGGCATCCGACGAGGCGCAGCGGCGAAGGAAGCCAGTATTGGACGGCACGCCAGCCAGTTGCAGGTGAGACAGCGTCTCGATCAGCCGTTCGCAGGCCGCGCGCCGGTTACCCTCATGCACGATCAGCTTGGCGATCATGGAGTCATAATTCGACGGCACGCGATCACCCGTCTCGAAGCCTGCATCCCAGCGCACGATCTCGCCATCGGCGGGTTCCATCATGCCGAATTCGAGGATCAGGCCCGCGCCGGGGCGGAAACCTTCGGCGGGGTCTTCTGCGCAGATCCGTGCTTCGATGGCATGACCGTGCAGCGGAATGTCCTGCTGGTGAAGCGGCAGCAATTCGCCGGAGGCCACACGCAGCTGCCATTCGACCAGGTCCTGTCCCGTGATCATCTCGGTCACCGGATGCTCCACCTGCAGGCGGGTGTTCATTTCAAGGAACCAGAACGTGTCGAGCGCCAGCGGCCTTGATCCGTCCACGATGAATTCCACCGTCCCGGCGCCTTCATATTTCACGGCCTTGGTGAGCGCCACGGCGGCATTCGTCATCGCCTCCCGCACGTCTTCCGGCATGCCGGGCGCGGGCGCTTCCTCGATCACTTTCTGGCGGCGGCGCTGCAGCGAACAGTCGCGCTCGTAAAGGTGCACGGCGTTGCCATGGGAATCCCCGAACACCTGCACCTCTATATGCCGTGGGCATTCGACCAGTTTCTCCAGCATGACGCGGCCATCACCAAAGCTGCTTTCCGCTTCGCGCACGGCGCTTTCCAGTTCGGCTTTCAGCTCGGACGCCCTGGAGACGAGGCGGATGCCCCGGCCTCCGCCGCCGGCCACGGCCTTGATCAGCAGCGGGAAGCCGATCTCTTTCGCCGCTTCGGTCAGCGTCTTGGCGTCCTGCGCCTCGCCGCGATAGCCAGGCAGCACGGGCACGCCCGCTTCCTCGGCGATGCGCTTGGCTTCATCCTTCGGCCCCATGGACCGGATCGCGGAGGCAGGCGGGCCAACCCAGATGAGCCCGGCCTTCACCACAGCCTCGGCAAAGTCGGCATTCTCGGACAGGAAGCCATAGCCGGGATGAATCGCGTCCGCGCCGGTCTCCTTCGCTGCGGCGAGGATCGCCTCGACCTTCAGATAGCTCTCGGCGGCGGGCGCCGGGCCGATATGTACGGCCTCGCCCGCCTCGCGCACATGCTTGGCGCGCGCATCGGCGTCGGAATAGACGGCGACGGTAGCGATGCCGAGGTCACGGCAAGTGGCAAAGATGCGGCACGCGATCTCGCCCCTATTCGCGACGAGAAGCTTCTCGATTTTCATGTCCGGGCCCTCCGGTGTCCCGGTGCCCGCTGCGATGAACGGCGGCGACCAGAACGAAACTGATGATCATCAGCAGATACCACGATCCGAGCTTGGATAAAGAGACCGGGTGCCAGCCATCCTCCTGGCCTGGATAGGTCCAGGCCCGGGCGAAGGTGCCGATGTTCTCCGCAAACCAGATGAAGAGGGCGACGAGCAGGAAGCCGATGACCAGCGGCATCGGCCGGTGAAACCGGTCCGGCCGAAACCAGACGAGGCAGGGCCCGTAAACCATCACCGTACCCGCGAACAGGGCGATCCGGACATCCGGCAGCCAGTGATGGGCGAAGAAATTCACATAGATCGCTGCCGCGAGCAGGCCCTGGATCCAGAGCGGCGGGAGGCGTTCGAAGCGGAACTCGAAGATGCGCCACACCCGCGCCAGATAGGAGCCGACGGCGGCGTACATGAAACCGGTGAACAGTGGAACGGCACCGATCCTGAGGACGCTTTCCTCCGGATAGATCCAGCTGCCATGGGCCGTCTTGAACAATTCCATGATCGTGCCGGTGATGTGGAAGACGAGGATGACCTTTGCCTCTTCCAGCGTCTCCAGCCCCGTCCAGAGCATCAGTATCTGGATCACCACCGCGCCGATCACCAGAAAATCGTAGCGCGAGACTGGTGCGCTCTCCGGGTACCAGAGGAAGGTCGCCAGCAGGAATCCCAGCATCGCCCCGCCGAACAGGCAGGCCCAGCCCTGCTTGATGCCGAAACTGACGAATTCGAAGGCGGCGAGGCTCCACGGCCCCCTCACCCACCTCTCCCGCAAGGCTTCGCGCCCGGCATGCAGGCGCCGCTGGACGGCATTGGGCGGCTTCGGGCCGAAGGCTGGGGGCGCGGGCATTGTCTGGCTTTTACATTGATTCAAGGCGGGTTTCGGGCCGGTTGGTGACCCTTCCCGGCCCGGGCCTGACCGGGTTCGGGCGGTCGCGGCCTCTTGCGCGGGGGTAAAGCGATTGTAGGGTTAACAACCTGAATCGGAGGGAATTCATATGGCCTATGCATCTGGCGTCCGGGTAAGCAGCCTCGCCGGCCTCGTGGGAGCCGCTGTCGGCGGCTATATCGGCTACACACAAGCCGCAGACGTCAGTGAATTGACGCCTCTTGCCGGCGCCTTGATCCTTGGCGGCGTTGGCCTCGTTGCGGGTAGCGCGGGCGCCTTCCTGCTGAAGTCGCTGATGCAGTTCCTGATCTATCTGATCATGTTTGGCGTGCTGATCTATGTCTTCCAGGGTCCGATCGAACAGCTGACCGGTATAAACCCCGTTCAGGCGACCCTGCACCTTTTGTCCGATATCGGTATACCTGTGGGCAGCTGGCTCAAATCGACCGGCGGCTGAGGCGCCAGGCCCTAGCGCACCCAGGTCGGGCGCCGCTTTTCGAGGAAGGCGGCGATGCCTTCCTTACCCTCGTCAGACACACGCCGCGCCGCGATGCGCTTGGCCGTCTCATGGCCAAGATCGCGGTCGATGATCTGGCCTGTGACATCGGCGACGAGTCGCTTCGCATCGGCCACGGCGCCCGGCGCCGCCGAGAAAACAAGATTGGCGAGGTGCTCTTCCATCTTCGTCATCTCTTCCATCGTTTCGACGACATACTGGACGAGGCCGATCTTCTCGGCGAAGGCGGCGTCGAAGCTTTCGGCCGTCGTGAACAGTGCGCGGGCCCAGCGCGGGCCGATGGCGTCGATCACATAGGGGCTGATCGTTGCCGGCGTCAGACCAAGGCGGACTTCGGAAAAGCGGAACTTGGTGTTCGACATGGCAACGGCCACGTCACAGGCTGCCACCAGCCCTGCCCCGCCGCCCATGGCCGCACCCTGCACCATGGCCAGCGTCATCTGCGGCATCTCGTAGAGCGACTGCAGCATCTCGGCGAGGTTCACTGCATCGCGGACATTGTCGTCCTTCGTGTGCGTGGCGGCGCGCTTCATCCAGTTGAGATCGGCCCCGGCGCTGAAGGTGTGGCCATTGCCGCGCAGGATCATCATGCGGATCGTGGGCTGGTCGGCGATCGTCTTGAACGCGTCGGTCAGCTCGGCGATCAGCTCCATGTTGAAGGCATTGTGCACGTCGGGCCGGTTGATGGTGACGACAGCGAGGCCCTCTTCGGTGGCCTGGAATTTGATGAGATCGTAATTGGAATCGCGCATGGGGCCCTCGCGTTGAATTTCTGAGAGTCTTTTGGACCGCTGACGCGCTCACGGCAACCGGTGTTCCGCCGCAGGGGATACCCCAAAAAGCCGACGGCCCCCCGCCGCGCGCGGGAGGCCGTCGTCGGACAGTGCTCAAGCTCAGCTCGTTTTACCGTCCGGTTCCTGTTCATCGTCATTGCCGTTTTCGGGGGTCAACAGCTTGGGCCCGGCGCGCCAGGCGTCGATTGCGGCATTGTATTCGGCCTCCAGCACATAGCCATCTGCATCGGCGTCGAATTTCGAAAACTTCGCGACAGCCTCGGCTTCGGTGGCCCGGCCTCGGGACGTCTTCCAGGAAACGAATTCCGCTTCGCTGAGGCGGCCATCTGCATCGGTATCGAGACCGGAAAAGTCCGGCATCTCCCCGGCATGGCCCATCAGGGCCGTGGCAAAGGCGGCGACCACAAGGAATGGGGTGCGTTGCATGACGTCTCTCCTTTGGTGCTGCGCCGCCTCATCACCTGCGACACGAGGAGCCTACGCCAGGGAGCCGTTCATGTTGCGTGAAAAGGGGTTCACGACACGATTTTAATGATCGGTTTCACAACGTGATTTTAATGGACGGACACCGTCTACGGATCAGACGCCCTCGGCGCCGATCTTGCGGCAGAAGGTTTCCCACGACCGGAAACCTTCGTCGCCAAGTTCCCCCGCCCCGCCGATGATCGTGTGATGAAGCGGGTGGAAGCCCGAAAGGCCAAGCAAGCCACGCTCCAGCGCCTTCAGCGCCCCGGCATCCATGCCGAACCGGTAGACGAGGCCGGGCATCCCCATGGAGACGAGTACGCGGGCGGACTTGCCCTTCATCATCTGGGCAGGCCAGCCATTATCGCTCTGCCCAAGGAAGAATTCGCCGCGTGCAGCCTGTTCCAGGAACGCCTTCAGCATGGCCGGCATGCTGCCCATCCAGAGCGGGAATGCGATCAGCAAATGCTCGGCCGCAGCAATCTTTTCACGTTCTGTCAGGATGGGCTCGGGCGGCGGGGTCTCGAACTCCTCCGCGGACCGCAGCAATGGTATGTCGAGTGCGGCAACATCGATCCGGGTGACCGTATGGCCCGCACTTTCCGCGCCATCAGCATAGGCGTCGCACAGCTCATGGATCAGGTGTTTCGGGTCTTTATCCGGATGGCCGTTGATAATGCAGATCGATTTCGTGGTCATGGGCGTGTCCCTCTTTCTGCAGGATCGTACGACAGAAAGATGTCAGACCTGCGACGCTGCGCAATCCGCAAACGTCCCTATTTTCGATCCTTACATCCGGAAGACGCCGAAGCCGCGATCGGGGAATGGCGCATTGAGGCTGGCCGAGAGGGCGAGGCCCAGCACGCGGCGCGTGTCCGCCGGGTCGATAATGCCATCGTCCCAGAGGCGCGCGGTGGAATAGTAGGGCGAACCTTCGGTCTCATAGAGGTCGCGGATCGGCTGCTTGAAGGCTTCTTCCTCGTCTGCAGACCATTCCCCGCCCTTGCGCTCGATGCCGTCGCGCTTGACCGTCGCCAGCACGGAGGCTGCCTGTTCGCCGCCCATGACGGAGATGCGGGCGTTCGGCCACATGAAGAGGAAGCGTGGGGAATAGGCCCGGCCGCACATGCCGTAATTCCCTGCCCCGAAGCTGCCGCCGGTGACGACGGTGAATTTCGGCACGCTGGCTGTGGCAACGGCGGTCACCATCTTGGCGCCGTCCTTGGCGATGCCGCCGGCCTCGTATTTCGAGCCGACCATGAAGCCGGTAATGTTCTGGAGGAAGACGAGCGGGATGCGGCGCTGGTCTGCCAGTTCGATGAAGTGCGCCGCTTTCTGCGCGCTCTCCGAGAACAGGATGCCGTTATTGGCGAGGATGGCGACCGGCATGCCGTAGAGCCGGGCGAAGCCGCAAACGAGCGTTTCGCCATAGAGTTTCTTGAACTCATGGAATTCGGAGCCATCGACAAGACGGGCGATGACTTCGCGGGCATCATAGGGCTCGCGTACATCCTGCGGGACGAGGCCGTGCAGCTCTGCCGGATCGTAGAGCGGTTCGGCTGGCTCGGTCAGGTCGAAGGGCTGGGGTTTCGGCTTTGCGAGTGTACGGACGATGGAGCGTACGATGGCGAGTGCGTGGGAGTCGTGAGCGGCATAATGGTCGGCCACACCGGAGCGGCGGGCATGCACATCGGCGCCGCCGAGGTCTTCTGCCGAGATCACCTCCCCCGTCGCGGCCTTCACCAGGGGCGGGCCGCCGAGGAAGATCGTGCCCTGCTTGCGGACGATGACCGTCTCGTCCGACATGGCCGGCACATAGGCGCCGCCTGCCGTGCAGCTGCCCATGACGGAGGCGATCTGGGGGATGCCCTTCGCACTCATCTGCGCCTGATTGTAGAAAATGCGGCCGAAATGTTCCCGGTCCGGAAAGACTTCCGACTGGTGGGGCAGGTTTGCCCCGCCGCTGTCGACAAGGTAGATGCAGGGCAAATGGTTTTCGAGCGCGATTTCCTGGGCCCGCAAATGCTTCTTCACCGTGACGGGGAAGTAGGCGCCGCCCTTCACGGTCGGATCGTTGCAGACGATCAGGCATTCCCGGCCTTCGACCCGGCCAACGCCCGTGATGATCCCGGCGGCGGGCGCTTCATTGTCATACATGCCGTGGGCGGCCAGCGCGCCAACCTCAAGGAAGGCGCTGCCGGGATCCAGAAGGCGTTCGACCCGATCGCGCGGGAGAAGCTTGCCCCGGCCGACATGGCGCTGGCGCGAGGCTTCAGGTCCGCCAAGCGCGGCTTTGGAGGTGTGCTCGCGCAACTCATCGAGCAGGCGTTCCATGGAGGCCTTGTTCGCGGCAAAGCGCGGGCCAGCCACGTCGAGACTGGATTTCAGGACGGGCATTCAGCCTCCCTTCAGAAGTTTTTGGCAGGCTTAACTGCCTCTGGGTCAGGTGTCACGCGTGTGTCACCGGTTTTTACCAGACTGGCGAAAAAGCCCTCTAGGAAAGACCGCAGTCGATGCGCATGTTCAGGAATATGAAGCTGGATATTACGACATCCCTGAAGGCGATTGCCTTCCTCAAGGATGTGCCGGCCAAGGCGATGAAAGCGGCCGGGCGCGAAGCCTCATGGTTTTGTGTGCCGGCGGGCGGGACGCTGTTCCTGCGCAACGAACCGGCCGACATGATCTATTTCGTCCTGTCGGGCGCACTTGGCGCTTTCCGGGCGAACCCCAACGGGCAGACCGAATTTGTCGGCCATATCCGCCCCGGCGAGCCGGTGGGCGAGATGGCGCTGTTCCTGGGCGGCGTTGACCTCGACGGAGACGGCGCCCCCAATAACGCACCCCATACGAGTTCGGTGTATGCGCTGCGCGATTCCGAAGTTGTGGGCTTCTCGCGCGAAGGCTGGCGGCAACTGGTCAAGTCCGAGCCGGAACTGCTGGAGCACATGATCCGCATCATCCTGCGCCGGGTCGGTCGGGAGGGACAGCGCAATGTCAGCGCCGCCCCGAAAGTCTTCACGCTGGTGGCGACCTCGCCGACCATCGACCTCGAATTGCGTGCCAAAGCGCTGAAGGCAAGCGTCGAGGCCCTCGGCAAGACCGCCATCGTTGTGGGCGAGCGCATGGGCGAGGACAAGCCCGCTGCCTTCTTCGACGACCTGGAACAACGCCATGACGTGGTGATCCTGATCTCGACCATCGGCGATACGCGCTGGTACCGCCTCTCCGTGCGCCAGGCAGACCGGATCTGGGTGGTCGGCCGAGCCGATGCCAAGCCGTCCAATCCGCTGATGCCGGAAGATGACTCCCCTGCCCGCGAACTGAAACTGGTCGACGTGCTGCTACTGCACCCGGGAGACAATCGCCGCGCCTGCAAGCCGGTCGAATGGCTGGAAGCGGCGGGCGCGAGCCGCCTGTTCCACTGGCAGGGCATGGAAGGCGCAAATTGTGACCGGCTCGCCCGGGTCATGGCGGGTGTATCGGTCGGGCTGATACTCTCCGGCGGCGGCGCGCGCGCCTATTCGCATATCGGCGTGGTGCGGGCGATGCGCGACCGCGGTATCCCGATAGACTTTGTCGGCGGGGCTTCCATGGGCGCGGTGATCGCCGCCTGTGTGGCCATGGGCTGGGACGATGCCGAGATCGACATGCGCATCCGCAAGGCCTTCGTCGAGAGCAATCCACTGGGCGACTATACACTGCCCGTGGTCGGCATGGTCAAAGGCGTGCGCGTGAATGCCCGCCTGAAGGAGCATTTCGGAGACGTGGAGATCGGCGACCTGGAGCTGCCCTTCTTCGCCACATCCACGAATTTGATGACCGGGACGCAGCGCATTCACCGGACGGGCCTCCTGCGCGATGCGTTGCGTGCCACGATCTCCCTTCCGGGAATCCTGCCGCCGGTTGTCGATGGCAACGAACTGCTGGTCGATGGCGCCGTGCTGAACAATTTCCCGGTCGATGTGATGCGGGACATGCATCGCGGTTTTGTCATCGGTTCCGATGTGACACGCCAGCCAGAGGGGCTGAAGATCGACGAATTTGAAAAGCCCGCAGGCTTTTTCCGCTGGGTCGCGCGGCATGGATTCTCCAATCCACCGCCGATCGCCGGCGTCCTCATGCGAGCGGCGACGATCCGGGCCGATACCCAGTTCGGGCGGGACATAACGGACGTGCTGATCCTGCCTGAACTGGCGGAAACCGAGCTGCGCGACTGGGAAAACTACGACGTCAGCGTCGAGTCCGGCTATCAGGCCGCCCTGCTCGCGCTGGATCAAGCTCGTCTGGCATCACCCATCCGGCCGGAAACGGCGGTTCTGACAAACCTGTAATTTTCAATACAGTATTAAGCATATTCGGGCAGCTTCCGTCAGGGCTGAAGGGGGAGGATGGGAGATGCTGCGCATGGATATGGCGCTTTGGGATATGTTGCCGGTGGTCATTTGCGAGACTGCCGCCGTTCGTGATGAATCCGGAAAGCTGATTGATCTTCAATGGACCGCTTCCAATCGGCTCATGAATGAGTCGATCCTGCCTGACGGTAAAAGCATTATCGGGATGCGCATCTTCGAATTCGACCCGGCGTACAAAGATACCGAAATGGTCCGCGCGGTCACCCATGTGATCGAGACCGGAGAGTCGCGCACCTTCACGACCGCCAAAGGCCGGGCAGCCAGGATGCTCGGCAAGATCATGAAGACGACAATCATCCCGGTCGAGCGCGATGGCGAACGCCGCGCGCTGTCTGTTTCTCACGAAATCACGGATATCGCCGAAGAACGGGACGAAGCGGTACGCTTGTATGAGCTCGCTAAAACGGCGTGTGATCATGCCCTGCATGGCATTATCCTCAACGATGCCGCCGGACGAATCACCTATGTGAACCGTGCGCTTTGCGAAATGTCCGAATATTCCGAAGAGGAACTCATCGGCCAGGATGTTGGCATCCTGACGGGTGATGAAACCTATGAGCCGGACCCCGAGCTGGCGATGAAACTCGCCAGCGGCGAAGTCCTGCGTCACGTCACCCAGGCTGAGACGCCGACAAAGTCCGGCGGCACCAACCAGGTGGAACTGTCGCTCACCAGCGCCCGCTGGGGCAAAAAAGGCGAACGCGTCTTCATCACCTATGTCCGCGATATCCGCGAGGAACGCCGTCAGGGGCACGAACTGCGCGATGCCCTGCACCGCGCCGAACAGGCGACCCGGCTGAAATCCGAATTCCTGGCCAATATGAGCCATGAAATCCGTACGCCGCTGAATGGCGTGCTCGGTATGACGCAGGTTCTGGCGCACACCAGCCTGACGCCGGACCAGCGCGAGCAGGTCGCCACGATCCTCGATTCCGGCAAGACGCTGATGTCGATCCTGAACGACATTCTGGACCTGTCGAAAATCGAAGCCGGCAAACTGGAAGTCACGCCGGTGAACGGGGACTTGCGCCACAAGTTGAGCCGCATGATCAAGCTGCATGCAGCAACGGCTGAGGAAAAGGGCATCCAGCTCCAGTTGTTCATCGACCCAAGCGTGCCGTCCCGAATGAAGTTCGACCCCGTGCGTGTGCGCCAATGTGTCGGCAACCTTGTTTCCAATGCCATCAAATTCACGGAAAAAGGTGAAGTGATGGTCGTGGTCACCTGTGAACCAACCGAGAACGGACATACGCGCGTGATCGTTCACGTGTCCGACTCCGGTTGCGGTATCCCGGCAGAGAAAATGGACCGTGTCTTTGAAAGCTTCTCGCAAGCCGACGGGTCCACAACGCGCCGCTTTGGCGGCACCGGCCTCGGCCTGCCGATCACACGGAAACTGGCCCGGATGATGGGCGGCGACGTTACGGTTGTCAGCGAACCTGGCCGCGGATCTGTCTTTACCCTGAAGTTCGAAGCGGAAGCTGGCGAAGTGGTCCATCTGCACGAAGCCGTGCTGCCGAAGCCTGCTGCGCCGCAGACCAAACAGGTCGGCCTTGGCGGCCGCCGCGCTCTGGTCGTGGACGACAATGGCATCAACCGCCGGGTCGCGCGTACCTTCCTTGAGCATTATGGCCTCGTCGTATCGGAAGCCGGGGACGGCAACGAAGCGCTCGAAGCGCTTGATTACGAACCGTTTGACATCGTCCTGATGGACATTCACATGCCGGGCCTCGATGGCGCGGAAGCCTTCAAGCGCCTGCGCAATTCCGCCAGCCTGAACCGCGTCGTGCCGGTCATTGCCCTGACCGCGGACTCCATGCGCGGCGACCGGGAAAAGTATCTCGCCAAAGGCTTTGACGGTTACGTCGCCAAGCCGATTGATGAGCGGTCGCTCGTCACGGTGATCGGACAGGTGCTGAGCGTTCCGACCGAATTCGAGGAACGCCGCGCACGGGCCTGACGGGGCGGCTCTCTATCGCTTCAAGAATTCCGGCAGCGCCACGGGATCGCCCGGTATCCCGGGCGCGTCGGTCAGGATTTTCTGCCACCAGCCGACATCGTGCCAGGCGCCAAGCTTGTAGCCGACATCCCGGTAAGTCCCGAGATGCGTGAAGCCGAGACGCTCATGCAGCGCAATGCTGGCGTCATTCGGCAGGGCGATCCCGGCAAAGGCGTTCCGGAAGCCCTGCCCTTCCAGCATGTCCAGCAGACGAACATAGAGCTGCATCCCGGCGCCTTTGCGCTGGGCGTCCGGCGCGACATAGACGCTGACATCGCAGGACCAGCGATAGGCCGCCCGCGCCCTGTGCTGGGAGGCATAGGCATATCCAATCGGCGTGCCGCCTTCTTCCCCAACGAGCCAGGGGTAGGTCTTCAGTGTGGATTCAATACGCTGCGCCATCTCTTCCGCAGAAGGTGGCTCCATCTCGAACGAAATGACCGTTTCACGCACATAGGGCGCGTAGATGCCGGCGATCCATCCGGCGTCGTCAGACGTCGCCAGGCGGATCTTCAGGCTCATGCGGTTTCGCCGAACAGCTCCCGTCCGATCAGCCAGCGGCGGATCTCGGACGTCCCTGCCCCGATCTCGTAAAGCTTCGCGTCGCGCAGCAAGCGGCCGGTCGGGTATTCGTTGATATAGCCATTCCCGCCGAGGATCTGGATCGCATCGAGCGCGAGTTTCGTTGCCGTCTCAGCCGCATAGAGGATCGCGCCAGCGGCATCCTTGCGGGTGGTCTCGCCCCGGTCGCAGGATTTGGCGACGGCGTAGACATAGGCCTTGGCCGCGTTCATCTGGACATACATGTCTGCGACCTTGCCCTGGATCAGCTGGAACTCGCCGATCGACTGGCCGAACTGTTTGCGGTCGTGAATGTAGGGGATCACGACGTCCATGCAGGCCTGCATGATGCCGGTCGGCCCGGCCGACAGCACGGCGCGTTCGTAGTCGAGCCCGCTCATCAGCACACGGACACCGCCATTCAGCGGCCCCATGATGTTCTCTTCCGGCACTTCGCAATCCTCGAAGACAAGCTCACCCGTCTCCGAGCCGCGCATACCCAGCTTGTCGAGCTTCTGCGCGACGGAAAAGCCTTTCATGTCCCGCTCGATCAGGAAGGCGGTGATGCCTTTCGAGCCAGCCTCAGGCTCCGTCTTGGCATAGACCACGAGGACATCTGCATCCGGCGCATTGGTGATCCACATCTTGGTGCCGTTCAGCACATAGCGGTCGCCCTTCTTGTCTGCGCGCAGCTTCATCGAGACGACATCTGACCCTGCCCCGCTCTCACTCATGGCGAGGGAGCCGAGGTGCTCGCCGGTCATCAGTTTCGGCAGGTAGCGCGCCTTCTGGGCGTCAGAGGCCCAGCGGCGGATCTGGTTCACGCAGAGGTTCGAATGGGCACCATAGGAGAGGCCGACGGACGCGGACGCGCGGGAGATTTCCTCCATCGCGACGACATGTTCGAGATAGCCGAGGCCGGTGCCGCCCCATTCCTCTTCAACCGTAATGCCAAGCAGGCCGAGCTCGCCCATCTTGGGCAAAAGGTCACGTGGAAACGTGTCCGTCCGGTCGATCTCGGCGGCGCGGGGCGCGATCTCGTTCTGGGCAAAACTTGCCACGGTTTCACGGATCATGTCGGCGGTTTCGCCGAGGTCGAAGTTCAAGGTGGGATATGTGTTCGCAATCATGGCGACTGACTAGCAGGCCGTTCCCGGCCTGTCAGCAGTCAATCCTGCCGGGTGATCGCGCGATAGAGATAGTAGATGGCCAGCACGCTCAGGAGGGCCGAGCCAAAGGCCAGAAGCGGCCCGACAAAGGCCTCGCCTTCACCGGCCGGAAAGCGCTGGGCAGCCGGCAGGGCCGTACGGCGCACACCTTCGAACACACCCCACAGGCCCAGCCCGGACAGCAGCGCATAAGGCAGCCAGCGCATGACGCTGATGTCGCCATTCAGGCCATTGCTGCGCGATGGCGGAAGCGCCGGCGGACGCAGGATTTCCCGGCGGCCTTCTGATGGCACGGGCACAGGGCGAGCCGGCGCGGGCCTTGCCGGATGGCGCGGCGGCGCGGCAGGGGCCGGGCGGGCTTCGATCACGGTATCGTCCGGGAGCTCTTCCCCTACCCCGTCCGGCTCTGCCAGAGCGGAGACGGCGCGGGTAATCTCGTCGGCCGTAGGTACACTCGTGTCGGTGGCTTCCGGAGACGCCGTGCGTTCCGCTTCGTCGCCGAGCAGTCTCGTCATACGCTCGCCCACGGCGCGGGCAGCGGCTTGCGCTGCGGATTCGGAGACAGGTCTCGGAGGCGCAGCAGATGTGCGGCCATCTTCGGTACGGGCTTCGATCACCACGGCCCGCTCACGGGACATGGCCAGTGCGGCGCCCGGGTCGAATTGCGGGCGCAACAGTGCGCCGGGCACCGGGATACGGCCCGATGGGTGTTCCAGGAACAGGGCTTTCTCGGCCGCACGCCGGCGCACCAGCGCATCCACCACGCGAACTTCGCCATCGACCCGGCCTTTGCGCCAGGCCGACATGCCTTCGGCGGCCTGCAGGCGCTCGCCGCTGTTCAGCAGCGCCAGCACATTGGATTCGAGAAAGGCCTTTGGCCCGATATTGAACGCAAAGGAGACCAGAGCATCAAATTCGTTCTGGGTCAGCGGTGTCAGGACGGACTCGCCGATCAGCGTTTCAATCGGCTTCAGGTCATGGTGGCGCAGGACGAGTTCAGCGTCCGCGCGGGTGACCCGCAGGCCTTCGCGGGCCCCGGCTGTGTGTCCGTATCCGACGATCCAGGTGCCATCCGGCAGGCGGGTTGCGCGCGCGCGGAAGCCCTCGAAGCTCTTGATAAGCTCGACCCCGGCTCCAGACGTGCGAATTGGCAGGGCCAAGAGACGTGGCTCCCGTATTGAAACAGTTGGTGTTTTTCTATGCCGCACCCGTGCAAATAGCGCGCCTTTTCCCCTGAGGCGGGAGTCCGTCGCCTTTGCAGGACGTCAGAGCAGAACCAGTGTCGCCAGCCCCAGGAAGGAGAAAAATGCCATCACATCGGTCAGCGTCAACACGAAGACCGAGGAGGCCACCGCCGGGTCGGCGCCCAGCTTCTTGAGTCCGAGCGGCACGAGGATGCCCGAGAAGGCCGCCCACAGGAACGTCGCCAGCATGGCGATCCCCAATACAATCGACAGTTCCACATCGTGAAACCAGACAAGCGCCACCAGTCCGACGCCCACGGCGAACAGCAGGCCGTTCACCACCCCGCTCAGCGCTTCCCGCAGGATGGCCCGGCGCACGGCATCGCCTTCCAGCTGGCGTTCGGCGATGGCGCGCACGGCCACCACAAGGCCCTGGCTGCCGGCATTCCCGCCCAGCGCTGCGACGACTGGCATCAGGATCGCCAGCTGGACGACCTGGTTCAGCGTACCTTCGAACAGCGAGATAATACCGGAAGCGATGAACGCCGTGACGAGATTCACAGCCAGCCACGGCGCCCGCGCGCGCACTGTATCGACGACGGAGTCTGCGCCGTCAGCGGAGCTGACGTTGAGCAGCGAGAACAGGTCTTCCTCGGCCTCTTCCTGGATAACGTCGACCATGTCGTCGACCGTGATCATCCCGACGAGGCGCCCGGCAGTGTCCTTCACCGGCGCAGACGCCAGCGAGTATTTCTGGAACTGGAAGGCCACTTCTTCCTGGTCCATGTCTGTGCGTATGTCCGACAGCGGATCGGTCATGATGTCGGAAAGCTGTACCTCGCGCGGCGTGCGCATCAGCGTCGCCAGCTGGACGATGCCCTGCAGCCGGTAGGCCGGGTCGATGACATAGATCTCGTAGAAGACTTCCGGCAGCTCCTCGCCGAGCTCGCGGGCATGGTCGATGGCGTGGCCGACGGTCCAGTATTCCGGCACGGCCACGAATTCCGTCTGCATGAGACGGCCGGCCGATTCCTCTTCATAGGCCAGGCCGCGTTCCAGCTGGGCCCGGTCGAACGGCTCCAGGTCCTCGAGGATGCGTTCGCGGCGCTCGTCCTCAAGGTCTTCCAGGATGACGGTTGCATCATCGGAATCGAGTTCGTCGAGGGCGCTCGCAACGGCGGTGTCCGGCAGGACGTCGACAGCCTCTTCGCGATAGGAATCGCGCAGTTCGATCAGGATGTCGGAGGGCAGCTCCCCACCGAGCAGTTCGACCGCTTCTGAGAAGGTGTCGAATGGTAGTGCTTCCAGCAGGTCGGCCGCGTCGGCCGGGTGCATACGCTGCAGTGTCCGCGCCAGCCAGCGCGTATCCTTCTCATCGATGGCGTCGATGAGGTCGTCCAGCAGATCCGGATCGACATTCGGCGGCTCTGGCGCCGGATTGGGAGGCGTGGACACATCGGTCATGGCGCCTGTCTTGCCGCTGTTGCTGCGCCGCGGCAAGAGGGCGTCAGGCAGACCGGCTGAGTTCTGCCTTCTTGATCTTCTTGGCGAGCGACCATTTGTGCACTTCGGTCGGCCCGTCATAGATGCGGAAGGCGCGGACCTCGCGGAACAATTGCTCCACGATCGTGTCACGGGTCACGCCCATGGCGCCCATGACCTGCACACAGCGGTCGGCCACGCGGAACAGTGCCTCAGACACCGCAACCTTCGCCATCGAGCTTTCGACATTGCCGTTCTCGCCGGCATCCAGTGCGTCGGCGCACCAGTCGATCATCAGCTCGGCCTGTTTCAGGTCAATCTGGTTCTCGGCCAGCATGAAGCCGACGCCTTCATGATCGACCAGCAGCTTGCCGAACGCCTGACGGCGGCAGGCATAAGTGGTGGCAATTTCGTGGGCACGCGTTGCGACGCCGTGCCAGCGCATGCAGTGCGACAGGCGCGCCGGGGCCAGACGGATCTGCGCATAGCGAAAGCCTTCGCCGGGATTGCCCAGCATGTCGCTCGCCGGGACGCGTAAATTCTCGATACGGATTTCGGCATGGCCGCCGGGCATCGAGGAGTCGATCGTATCCAGCAGGCGGACGATCTTGATGGCGGGGTGCGGCAGGTCGACGAGGAACATGCAGGCCCCCTCTTCCGCCTTCGCCATGACGATACCGACGGAGGCGCCTTCCGCCCCGGTGATGTAGGTCTTGTGGCCGTTGATCACCCACGCGTCGCCATCCTGCATGCAGACGGTCTTCATCATGGACGGGTCCGACCCGGCGCCGTTGTCGGCCGACGGCTCGGTCATGAAGAAAGCCGAGCGCGCTTCACCGGTCAGCAGCTTGTCGAGAAAACGGGCACGCTGGGCGTCGGTGGCCACCTTGCCCAACAGGAACATGTTGCCTTCATCCGGCGCGCCGGTGTTGCAAGCGACCGGACCGAGGGGCGACAGGCCGGACTTCTTCAGCACGTGTGCCGTGCCCCGCTGGGTGAGGTGCGTGTGGTCAGGCAGGATGTGCGGCGTCATCACGCCGGCCTCGCGGGCCTTGGCGCGGAGTTCCCGGACCAGGTCCTCCGAAGGGCCATGATCCTCCAGACGCGGGTCACGCTCATAGCTGGCAACGGTTTCGCGGACGAAGCGTTCGACGCGCTCGCCGATTTCCTCGGCCAACGCCTGATCGGGATAGGACATGGGTTACCTCTGCACTGGATCTCTCGCGGCGTATCTGCAGGTCAGGTCAGCAGAGGACAAGACCTGTCGCAACGTCGCCAATGCGGACAGTTTGTTTCGGGTCAGGCCGACAACACGTCCGGGCGGACTTCCCGCAAGGCCTCTGTCAGATTACCGAGATGGGTGTCGCCCAGCACAGCCTCCATCTTTGCCTGAGCGGCTTTCCAGTAGGGCCGCGCTTCTTCCAGTTTCTTGAGGCCGAGCGTGGTAAGCAGGACGCGGCGCTTGCGGCCCGTCCCTTCATTGCCGCGGTGGACGTAGCCCGCCTTTTCCAGCGGCTTCAGGTTCCGGGACAGGGACGTCCGGTCCAGATTCATCAATTCGGCCACGCGCGAAATCGAGTCCGGCTCGTACCGGCCGATCACATGCAGCAGGCCAAACTGGGTGATGGTCAACCCGGTCGGGCGCAGCGCATCGTCATAATGACGGGTGATCAGGCGTGCTGCGCGTAGCACGCGGCCCGCCACGCACGTCCCCGTCACTTCGGACAGGAGTTCATCTGAGTCGATCTTCCCGGGCATCATACCGTGTATATGCAGTCTTTTAAAAAGAAGTCCAATCACGCCTAGTTTTACTATGGTCACGCTTTAGAGGCCATATCTGGAAAACTCAATATAGTGCATATACACTACTTACAGGTTCGGCATCACCCTTTCAGACACCTCCGTATGCCGGCCTCACTCTCACCCCGTCCGGCTTTCCTCGGCCGGACGGGATCTTTCCCCGCACGCTCCGGCTCAGCTGGTATCGTGCATATACACTAAAATAGCCGCTGAAAGGCACATCCCATGTTCTCCTCCCGAAACATCACCGCCGGCCTGCTCGCTCTCGGCTTTGCCGCCGACCCCGCTTTTGCCGCCCCGGACATCTATTACAATGGACCTGCTCCCGCCGAAGCCTGCGCCGATGGCGTGGCGATCCCCGGCGCAGCCTCTCCGGAACTGAAACGGATCTGTGAGGACGCCCTCAAGGACGATTCCCTGACGCTTGCGGACAAGACAGCCACGCTCGCCAATTCCGGGATCGTCAGCCTGCGTCTCGGCGACTTCGAGCCCGCACTCACCCGCCTGAAGGAAGCCTCCGACCTCGGCCCGAAGCGCGGCGACGTGTCGGTCAGCCTGGCGGCCACGCTGATCCGGCTCGGACGGCCGGAAGAAGCGGTTGCTGCACTGTCGGACATCGATGCCGTATCGCCGGAAAACCAGCACATCGCCTACTACAACCGCGCGCTGGCCTACTGGGCGCTGGAAGAGACCGAAGAAGCCTATCGGGACTTCTACACCAGTGCTGCCCTCAAGCCGGGATTCGCGCCTGCCGAGGAAGCGCTCGGGCAGTTCAAGGTGGCTTCAGTGGAGTGAGGAAGCATACCGCGAAGATTCATTCGATCACTCAAATTGGTCCACCGGATCGAATTGGGTGATCGAGCAGCCTTGAGCCTGTTTCATCGCGGAATGCAGTGAAGCGGGAAACATCAATGGATTCATTCATTCGCGAAAACCGATCCTCGATCGATTTTTTGGCGCGGAGCGCCAATCGCGAATGAATGGTGCGGTCGAGAGGACTCGAACCTCCACGGGTTGCCCCACAGCGACCTCAACGCTGCGCGTCTACCAATTCCGCCACGACCGCACTTGTCTCATTCGAGGCGAAGGCGCCGTATAAGGCCCACCTGCCGCTTTGTGAAGCCCCGAATACACCCTATATGCGGGGCGTGATGCACAATTTTCCTCCTGTCCAATGGGCCGTGTCTGATCGGCCGGTTCCGTACGAAGATGCACTGGCCTTCATGGAGGCGCGGGCGCGGGCAATTCATGATGACAGTGCGCCGGAACTTGTCTGGTTCCTGGAGCATCCGCCGCTTTATACGGCGGGCACTTCAGCGAAGCTGGACGACCTTCGGGATCCGTCCCGCTTCCCGGTTTTCGATGCCGGACGCGGCGGGCAATACACCTATCACGGCCCCGGCCAGCGGGTGGCCTATGTGATGCTGGATGTCGGCAAACGTGGCAAGGATGTGCGCGCCTTCGTCCAGAACCTGGAAAAGTGGATCATCACGGCGCTGCAGAGTTTCAACATCGAAGCCGGCCCCCGCGACGGCCGTATCGGTGTCTGGGTCGACCGGACGCAGGCTGGCGGTCCGCCGCGCGAGGACAAGATCGCCGCCATCGGCATCCGGCTGAAGCGCTGGGTCAGCTTCCACGGCATCAGCCTGAATGTGGAACCGGACCTTGAGCACTTCACCGGCATCACGCCCTGCGGTATCGCCGATCCGCGCTATGGCGTGACGAGTCTCGCCGACCTCGGCATCCCGGCCGCGATGGCGGACGCCGACATCGCCCTGCGCGACGCGTTCGAGACGGTGTTCGGCAGCCAGCTCGTGCCGGTGCCCTGCCCGCTTCAGCCCGCCGCGTAAGCCGGCGGTAGCTCTTCCTCACCCTGTGCGATGTCGCTGCCGGTCCGGAACCGGCCGACGCCTCCATTCGGAATGCGGGCGACATAGAGCAACGACCACAACATCACAAGGAAAGAGGTAGGCACCCAGAGCATCGTGGCAAAGCCGAACCCGCTGCTGGCCGCCATATCCCGCTCGCTTGGCGGCGGACCAGGCCGGCGGCGCTGTTGCTGCTGTTGTGGCTTCGCCTCGGTATTCGCAGCCGCGGCGCTTTCCCCGGCAGGGGCTTCAGCCGTCACGGCAGGCTTCGGTGCATGCATTTCCTCGTACTTCTTGATGCCGCCCTGAGCCCCCAGATAGAAGCCTACCAGACCGAGCATCAGGGGCAGCAGGACGATCATCGCCCAGATCGGGGATTTATGTGCCTCGTTGAAGCGGCGCACATGCGCGACCCAGGAGGTCAGCTCCGTCACTAGCGTGAACACAAAGAACGGCAGCAGCAGTTCCGGGATCGGAAGAACCAAGGCTTCGACCGGCTTCCAGAGACCACTCAAATTCGCCCCGGCGAGCGACGCAACAAAAACGGCGAACACCGGCACGATGAACAACAGGAGCCGTCCCATAAACATCAAGGTCCACGCGCGCGTGAAATGCAGCTTCGGGCTGGAGCCGAGCGGATTGAACAGGACCTGTCCCCAATTCATGTCATGGGGGTTGTCACGGGCATCCTTGATCCAGGGACGGTGCGGATCAATCGCGTCGGGATAGTAGGGTTTCATGCGTGGGCAGGTCCTTGCGCGGGGAGTCAGGGGGCGTCAGAGCGGCCGGTTGCCGGTCCGTGCGCGTTGGTATCCGGATCGGATGGCAGGCGGGCACCGACCAGGGCGAGGCCGGCGCTGGTAAGCAGAAAACTGGCGAGCGTTGTCAGGGCGGTGCCGCGGGCGATCTGCAGGGCATGCTCCTGCTGGGCCTGCAACATGCCGCTGAAACCGTCCTTCAGCCCGATCTCCTGGATCTGGGTCATCAGTGGCATCATGCCGGGTGACAGGACCGGCAGCAGCACCGCGTTCAGGATGGATGACGCCACGACGAACCCGAACAGGAACAGCAGGTTGAACCAGGCCGTCTGTCCGGCATCGTGCAGCCGTTTTCCGAAAACGCAGAAATAGGCCCACAACATCGGATATTGCAGGATCGCCACACCGATAGAGGCAACGACTGTCAGGACCTGGATGACCGTTCCAGCACCCGTCAGCAGGATCAGGCCACGCAGGAAGTCGCGCGAGCCGATCCGGCCTCTCGGGTTCAGCAGGACATGGGAAATGTCCATAACTTGTAATTCTCCTGTCGTCAGGTCGGGTCGTCTGGCGCGTTCTTATCAATAAACGATAAATTTACGCAAGAGAAACCCGCACAATAAAGAGCCGGACCACGAAAGGGCCCGGCTCGGAAGGTTACGTCCGGCCGCGGCCGGGATCGAGGCGAAAGCCGCGATCAGACGAACGTGTCAGCAGCGCCAGCGGTCGGGTTCGCCGGATCCGGACCATACTTGTTCGGGCCCTTGGTGCCCGGGATACAGGCGATGACGATCATGGCGATGGAAGCGATAAAGCCAACCACCGGGATCACGCTGGCAACGACAAGGCCGAGATAGATCCAGCCAGTCTGGTTGATGTCGTGCAGGCGACGCACAAAGAGTGCGATGCTGGGAATGACAATGGCGAGACCATAGATGGCGATCAGCGCGATCAGGATGAAGCCGATCGGCGAGACTTCCTCGGTGCGCATATTGATGCCGCCCAGACCGAAGAACAGGACCGCCCAGACGATGCCGATGATGAGGTTGAACAGGTAGACCCACCAGTATTCCGAACGCATCGAGCGTCCCTGGAAGTCGACATAACGTGCAAAGAACATTTTTACTGCGTCGGGAAAGCTGACCATTTCAGGTCTCCTTGTGTTGCCGGGCCCCCCTCTGAAGCACCCGTACGGTTGATCATTCTGACTCGGTGCCGCCCGCCAAGGGCCGGCAGAACTCTACTGACTAACTGAAACTGGTGGCTGCACCGCCCGGACCCGGGCCGTACTGGTTGTCGTTCGGGTCGGTCTTGAACAGGCTCATCACAAAACCGACCACACCCGTTACAATGCCGGTGGACAGGATCGATGGCAGCAGCTGCGCCTGGGACATCCGCTTGGATTCCTGCATGACGTAAGCCATCGCCGCACCCGGATCATTGGAGGAGAGATAATCCTCCATGTTCTCTTCCATCTCGCGCTGCATGGAGGCGACATCCACGCCGAACAGGCCCGGCAGGATAAAACTGGCGACGGCGGAAACGACGATGCCGAGCACGATCATGGCCAGTGTCAGCCAGCCGGTCTTGCCGGCATCGTGGAAGCGTTTCACGTGTACGGCGATCCACGGCCAGATGAAGATGATGCTCGCAAAGCCCAGGAACGGCGACACATAGGCCGAAACGACCGTCAGCACCGCGCTGATGCCGAACAGGATCAGGACAGCCCGCCAATAGGTGGGCTGGTCGATGCGTCCATTCGGACTGAAAAGAAGTTCCATTGCCGGTCCCCGATATGATCTTTCGATACAGGGGAAATCTGCCCTCCCCCGCAGGACTTGCCGGACGGCAATCTAGGCCAGCCCGGGCATCCCTGCGGCAGGATAGCGCGGCAATTTGATTATTGGGAGGTTAATTCGCCCCCGATTTAGGAGAACTCGACCATAATTTCGTCGGCCGCGACGCTGTCACCCGCCGCCACGTTGATCGCTTTGACCGTTCCGGTTGCTTCAGCCCTGATAATATTCTGCATTTTCATGGCTTCGACAACGCAGACAGCTTCGCCTTCCTGCACTTCCTGATCGAGCTCCACATCGATGGACACAACCAGGCCGGGCATTGGCGAAATAATCAACTTCGACGTGTCAGGCTTCGGTTTCTCAGGCAGGCGGGCATGGAGCTCGGCGATCTGCGGCGTGCAGACCAGCGCACGCAGAGACACACCGCGATGACGGAAGACATAGCCTTCGGTCCGGTCCGCAAACTTCACGGCGAATGCCTTGCCGTCCAGCGTGCCTTCGACGAGGTGCTGGCCGGGCACCCAGTCGGTAACCAGCGCGTGCGGCTTGCCGCCATTGATGGAGATTTCTGCATCGCCGTCACCGCCGAGATCCAGCGTGACGGGATATTGCTTGTCGCCAAGAATGACGATCCACTCGCGGCGCGCTTCCGGCACCGGCGCCATGCGGCCGGACGTCAGCGCCGCGCGGCGGGACAGGAAGCCGTGTACATAGGCAGCAGCACAGACCAGCTGGGTTTCCTGCGCCTTCGTCGGCGGCACACCGTCAAAGCCGTCCGGGAACTCGTCCTTGATATAGGCCGTGGTGATGTTGCCAGAGCGGAATCGCTTCTCGTCCATCACGGCGGCGATGAACGGGATGTTGTCCTGAATGCCTTCGATGTGGAACCGGTCCAGTGCTTCCCCATGGACATCGAGGGCCGTGTCGCGGTCCTTGCCCCAGGTGATCAGCTTGGCGATCATCGGGTCGTAGAACATGGAAATCTCGTCGCCTTCGCGGACGCCGCTGTCCATGCGCACTTCGCCTTCGCCCAGCTTACCCTCACCCGGCGGGTGGAAGCGCTTCAGGCGACCGATAGACGGCAGGAAGTTGCGATACGGATCTTCTGCATACACACGGCTTTCGACTGCCCAGCCATTGATGCCGATATCCGACTGCTTGAGCTTGAGCTTTTCGCCATAAGCGACGCGGAGCATCTGCTCCACGAGGTCGACGCCGGTGATCATTTCGGTGACCGGGTGCTCCACCTGCAGGCGGGTGTTCATTTCAAGGAAGTAGAAGCCCTTGTCCTTGCCGGACGCAACGAACTCAACGGTGCCGGCGCTGTCATAGTTCACAGCCTTGGCAAGGGCGACAGCCTGTTCGCCCATCTTCTTGCGGGTTTCCGGATCAAGCAGCGGCGACGGCGCTTCCTCGATAACCTTCTGGTTCCGGCGCTGGATCGAGCACTCGCGCTCATTCAGGTAAATGCAGTTGCCGTGCTTGTCGCCCAGCACCTGGATCTCGATGTGGCGCGGCTCGAGGATGAATTTCTCGATGAAGACGCGGTCGTCGCCAAAGGAGGATTTCGCCTCCGCCTTCACGGCCGGGAAGCCCTCTTCGACTTCCTTGTCATTATAAGCGACGCGGATGCCCTTGCCGCCGCCGCCGGCCGAGGCCTTGATCATGACCGGATAGCCGATGTCCTTGGAGATCTTCACGGCCTCTTTCGTGTCCTCGATCAGGCCCATATGGCCCGGCACCGTGCTCACGCCGGCTTCGGCAGCGAGTTTCTTGGAGCTGATCTTGTCGCCCATCGCATCGATGGCGAAGGCGTTCGGGCCGATCCAGCCGATCCCCTCTTCTTCGAGGCGCTTAGCAAAGCCGGGGTTCTCGGACAGGAAGCCGAAGCCCGGATGGATCGCTTCAGCGCCGGTGGCCTTCACGGCCTCGATGATCTTGTCGGCAACCAGGTAGGATTCCGCGGCCGGGGACGGTCCGATATGAACGGCTTGGTCCGCCATTTCGACCGCCATGGAGCCAGCATCGGCGTCTGAATAGACGACCACCGTCTGCACGCCCAAACGGCGGCAAGTCTTGATGACACGGACGGCGATTTCGCCCCGGTTTGCAATCAGGATCTTCTTGAACATCTCTACCCCGGCAGGCCTGTTGAAACTTACAGCTTGCCGCAGTTACGCCGCACACCGGAACTTGTCCACACATGACGGAGCGACAAAAGGCCTTGAGAATTGCAGCGATTTATGTTAGTGAACGCTCACTATTGAAAAGGAGGCTGCCATGGCTACGATCCGGATTGATCCGCAGCAATTACAGGCCGCGGGCCTGATTGATGCCGAAATGGCCCAGCTGATTGCGGCGCACGCCTTGCCGGATTCCCGGTTCGGCCTGTTCGTGAACCTGTCCCTGATCATGGGCGCGCTGGCCGTGGCGGCGGGGACAATTGCCCTTGTGCCTGACGCTACGACAGGTCTGCTGCTCGCCATCGTGGCCGTTGCCGCAGCCGAAATCACTCGCCGGTTCGCGCCCGGCGCGTCTCTGAAGGTGCTATCAGCGGGTCTGGCGCTGATGGGGGTTCTGGGCCTCGCCGGCTGGATCGGCTGGCAATATGAAGACGCCCCCGACACAACAATGCCGGCCCTGCTCATCACCATGTTGCTGGGCGCCGGGGCCGTCTGGTTCCGCTCGGCGTTCCTTATGGTCCTGTCCGTCCTGGCCTTCGGCGCCGTCTTCGGCACCGGTACCGGCTACTGGCATGCCTGTTACGGCCTGTTCGTCGAAGAGCCGATCATGACAATCGCCGTGTTCGGCGCGTTGACGGCTGGTCTGTACGCGCTACGCAGCCGGATCGCCGAAACCTGGAAGAATCTGGCCAGCGCCGCTGCCCGCACAGCCTTCTTCCTTGTCAATTTCGCCTTCTGGGTCGGTTCGCTCTGGGGCGACGACCTCGGTCCGGCCTACCGCTATTCCGATGAGACCGACTGGGAAACCTGGCGCGCGGCCACCACACATGTGCCTGAAGCCGTGTTTTCCATCGGTTGGCCCGTCCTGCTGGTCGCGATCATGGCGCGCAGCCGGAATGGCGGTTTCCTGTCGGTGACATCGACCGTTTTCCTCGCGATCCACGCTTATACGCAGTATTTCGAGACGTTCGGCGCCCACCCGTGGACGCTGCTGGTTGGCGGGATTGTCCTGGTGGGCCTGGCGGTCGGCGCAGCGAAGCTGATGAAACTGCCAGCGAACACCTAGTCGTCCAGACCCTCGATCTTGGCTTCGAATGCCCGCACGCGGGCTGTCAGGGAGACAAGGAAGGCGGTCGACCAGCTGATCAGCAGGAAGCCGTTCATGGATTCCGCCACGCCCAGCATCCGCCATTTGTGCGACAGGATCACGTCGCCAAAGCCGACGGTGGTGAAGGTCGAGGTGGAGAAATAGACCGCCGTTTCGATCTGGTGCAGTTCACCGAGGAAAAGATAGGCGAAGGCATAGAGCCAGATCTGCAACGAATGCAGCGCAAACAGGCTGAACACGACGATCAGGATACCAATCCCCTGGCCCAGGGTTTCGCCCATTTTCGACGTCCGGCGCCGGAATTCCCGCCCCCGCTGGCGCAACAGGGCTGTCAGGCCGACCAGCCCGGCAAAGTGGATCGAGAACGTGATAGCGACCATGACTGTCGCCACAGCCAGATTCTGGAACAGGATCATGTCCTGAGCCTCCATAAGTACACGCCTGTTTACCCAACAGCCATTTAGCTTTCGTTGACGGAGCGAAAATCTGCCGCCACAAGCGCAGTCACAGCAGAAGACACACAAAAACAGGCAGGGAGGCCGGACATGGCAGACAGCAAGGATCTCGCAGGGCGCAAGGCGATCGTCACAGGGTCGGCCACCGGGCTTGGACGTTCGATTGCCCTGCGGCTGGCCGAGCGCGGTGCCGATGTGATCATCAACTGCACCAAGTCCGTCACCGATGCCGAACAGACTGTTTCCGATTGCCAGGCTGCCGGCGCGCAGGCCCGGCTGGTGCAGGCGGATGTCTCCACCGAAGAAGGCTGCAAGGCCCTTGCGGATGCCGCCAGCACCTGGGGCCGGCTGGATATTCTGGTCAATAATGCGGGAATCACCCGTCACGCCCGCGATCATGCGGACCTTGACGCCCTCTCCCGGCAGGATTTTCTGGACATCTACGCCGTCAACGTCGCAGGCCCCTTCCTGATGATGCAGGCCTGCAAGTCGCTTCTGGTGAAATGCCATGAGGAAACGGGCCGGGCGGCCGCAGTGCTGAACGTGTCCTCCATTGCAGGCGTCACCGGGGTCGGCTCTTCGGTCGCCTATGCTGCCTCCAAAGGCGCTTTCAACACGATGACGCTGTCTTTGGCCCGAGCACTCGCCCCGGCGATCAGGGTTAACGCAATCTGTCCGGGATTCATCGGCACGCGCTGGTTCAAGGATCAGATGGGTGAGGAACAGTACCGGAAAATGGAGGCGGGTGTCGCCGCGTCAGTCCCGCTCAATGTGGCCAGTGGCCCCGATGATATTGCAGATTCGGCCGTTTTCTTCTGCACGGATGCGAGTCGGCATGTGACCGGCGAAACGCTGCTTGTGGATGCCGGAATGCATCTCGGTTACGCGCCTTTGGTGGCTCGCTAACGCATTCGTGACGCCCAAATTCGAGGCAGCACTGCCTCAAGTCTGCTCAATTCAGCGGCGATCCTTAACTCGGTACCCGGATAACTTCTTTTTCAGTCCGCCGCTGCACAAAGGCGCGGCAATCTGACCCCGGCGCTCAACGAAGCGCGCTTATCAAGAACGGGGAAGTTCAAAATGGTATCCAAGTTTACACGGGCGGGGGTCGCCCTCGCAGCACTCGCCGCCGCAGCCGGCGGCGCCTATGCGGAAGGCGAATGGTCGGGCAATGTCGCGCTGACGACTGACTATGTCTGGCGCGGGGTTTCGCAGTCCAACGAAGATTTCGCCATCCAGGGCGGCTTCGATTACTCCAATGGCATGTTCTACGCCGGCACTTGGGCGTCGAACGTTGATTTCGGCGACGAGCCGGAAGACGCCAACCTGGAACTGGACCTGTATGGAGGTCTCGCGGGGGAGACTGAAAGCGGGATCAGCTGGGACGTCGGCTTCATCTACTACGCCTATCCGGACACGGAAGAAGCAGACTACGACTTCGTCGAACTGCAGGGTGCGCTCGGCTACACATTCACCGGCGGCGTATCCGTCGGCGGCGCCGTGTACTGGGATCCGGACAATGAGAACATCTATGTCGAAGGGTCTGCCGGTTACTCCTTCACCGACAACTTCTCGATGGATGCAACGGTCGGCAACTACAGCTTCGATGCTGGCGGCGACTACACCAACTGGTCGCTCGGCGGCACCTACTCCCTGCCGATCGGCATCGATGTCGACGTGCGTTACTGGGATACGGATGTGGACGGTGTCGGCGTCTCTGACGAGCGCGTTGTCCTGACACTGGCGAAGTCCCTCTAAGGCTTCGAATTCCTCCAACTGCGCGGGGATCATGCCCTCCTCCACGCGCAGCAAGGTGAAGGCCGCTGGTTCCCGCCGGAACTGGCGGCCTTTGTTTTACCCCATTCCCTTCCTATCTGTACCATAACGGGGGTACCCCAAAACCAGATTGGCCAGAAGGAGACGATTGCGTGGCAGCCGAGTTCACCCCTGTGCAAGCTGTGGATGCGCTCGTCCCGGCGATCACGCTGCTGGGTTTCGGCGCGGCATCCGCACTGGTGACGAAAGCCGCGCGGCTGAGCCCCATCGTCGGCTACCTCATTGTTGGCATACTGATCGGGCAATACGGTCTGGACCTGATTCAAGAAAGTTCGGCCACGCACCTGCTTGCTGAACTCGGCGTTGTGTTCCTGCTGTTCGACATCGGCATGCATGTCTCCATGCGCGAGCTGAAGGAAAGCCGGCGGGACCTGCTGGGCCTTGCCCCGGCACACCTGATGCTGACCGGCCTGATGAGCGCCGGTGCGCTCTGGATGATCGGGATCGCCTGGCCAATTGCGCTGGCCGTCGGGCTCAGCCTTGGCCTGTCCTCCACGGCCGTTGTTGCCCGTATCCTGACAGAGCGGGAACAGAATTCCTGCCCCATCGGGCGCGCCGCCACGCATGTCCTGATCTTCCAGGACATGGTGGCGATCTTCCTGATGATCTACGCCACATCGCTGGGCGGCGCGGAAACCGGCGCCTCCGGCCTTGCGGGCGTCATCTCCACCCACCTCCTTGCCGGGGCCGACCTGCCGCTGATTGGCTCCTTGGCCCTCTCGCTGGTGCAGGCGGGGCTCGCCTTCTATGCCGCGGTGCTGGCCGGCAAGTTCCTGATCAATCCGATCTTCCGCACGCTGGTGGCGATCCGCAACGAGGAAGCCTTCACGGCCTTTACCCTGCTGTTCGTGCTGGCCGCCGCCTGCGCAACGGCCATGAGCGGCCTGTCGCTGACGCTTGGCGCCTTCCTGGCCGGCCTCGCCGTGTCCGGCACGCCCTACCGCCACGAAGTGCAGACCGAGATGGCCCCTTTCCGCAGCCTGCTCCTCTCCTTCTTCTTCATCAGCGTGGGCCTGTCCATCGACGTGCCTGCCCTCCTCCGCAACCTGCCGCTGGTCCTGCTGGCCGCCGGCGGCCTGATCGGCTTCAAGACCGCGCTGGGCTTTGCCGCCGCGCGTCTCAATGGCTGGAGCGTGCCGGGCGCAACGCAGATGGCCTTCCTGCTGGCGCAAGGGTCGGAATTTACGCTCGTCGTGCTGTCGCTCGGCGCCATCGTCACCGGCATGCCCGGCCCGCTGATGAGCAGCGTGGTCGCCGCCGTTGCGCTGTCGCTGGCCATCGCGCCGGTCTGGGCGGACCTCGGCGCGCGCCTCTCCCGCGAGATCGTGCGCCGGACCCAGTCCCGAACGGAGGCGGCGCCGGCCAGCACTCCGCTGCTCGACCGCCCGGTCATCATCGTTGGCATGACGCAGACCGGCCGCCTCGCCGTCGACGCGCTGGAAGATCACGGCATCCCCTATCTTGCGACGGAGTTCGACCCGGACCGGCTTCTGTCTGCTGTTGCGGACGGATACCGCGTCTCATTCGGCGACGCGTCGAACCACAAGCTGATCGAGGCGATCGGCGGCAACCAGGCCCGTGCCATGGTGCTCGGCATTCCGCGCTACGAAGTCTCGCTTGAAGTGACACCGGTCGTGAAGCGGCGATTCCCGGATCTCAAACGTTTTGTCACCGTCGACAATGGCGAGGACATGGAGCGGTTTTCGAATCTCGGCATCCGCACCCATTTCGCGATGGGCGAACCGCGCGGCATCGAAATGGTGATCGACATGCTGAACGCGCTTGGCGTGCCTGAAGAAAAGGTCAGCGCCTGGATCAGCTACGAAACCGAACGCTTCGCGATTGGCGAAGCCAAGTCTGACGAGGATGATGACGACCTCGATCCCGCGGAGCCGGACCTCGACAAGGCCGCCTGACGCGCGCGCCTGGCGCCCGGAGGAAGTGCGGGCTGGAAATTGCGTAAAATGAGGTCTATAGGCACCATCATTCCCCTCAGGAGGCTGAAATGCGCATTGGTGTTCCAACAGAAATCAAGAAACAGGAATCTCGTGTCGGCCTGACGCCGGAAAGCGTTGGCGAGCTGGTCCGGGCTGGCCACGTGGTCGTCATTCAGGATGGCGCAGGCCTCGGGTCCGGTTTCCCAAATGAGGATTACACCAGGGTCGGCGGCAAGATCCTGCCAGACGCAGACGCCGTTTTCAAAGACGCCGAACTGATTGTGAAGGTGAAAGAACCGCAGCCGGAAGAGACCGCGCGCCTCACGCCGGAGCACACGCTCTTCACCTATCTCCACCTCGCGCCGGACCCCGTGCAGGCCGAAGGCCTCAAAAAGTCCGGCTGCCTCGCTATCGCCTATGAGACCGTCACCGATGCGCAGGGCGGCCTGCCGCTGCTGCGCCCGATGAGCCAGGTGGCCGGCCGCATGTCGATGCAGGTCGCGGCCTGGGCCCTGATGCGCACCAAGCGTGGCCGCGGCATCCTGCTGGGCGGCGTGCCGGGGGTCATGCCCTCCAAAGTCGTCATCATCGGCGGCGGTGTCTCCGGCACCCACGCGGCAGAGATCGCGGTCGGCATGCGCGCAGACGTGACCGTGTTCGACCGCAACAATCGCCGCCTCGACGAGCTCGACAGTGAATTTCGCGGCAGCCTGAAGACGATGTACTCCACGGCCCATTCCCTCGCCGAAGCCATCAAGGAAGCCGATCTTGTTATCGGCGCCGTGCTGATCCCCGGCGCGGCCGCCCCGAAACTGGTCACGAAAGCGCAGCTGAAGACCATGAAGCCGGGCGCCGTGCTCGTCGATATCGCGATCGACCAGGGCGGCTGTTTCGAGACCAGCCACGCCACCACGCACGAAGACCCGATCTATGAGGTCGACGGCGTGCTGCACTATTGCGTGGCCAACATGCCGGGCGCCGTGCCGCGCACATCCACCTACGCCCTGAACAACGCCACCCTGCCCTTCGTGATGCAGATTGCGAACCTCGGCGCGCGTGAGGCGATCAATGCGAACCCGCACCTCGCCAACGGCCTGACGGTCGACGCCGGCAAGATCGCGCATGAGGCTGTCGCCCATGATCTCGGGGAAGATTATGTCCGCCCGGCCTGGCTGAAAGCCTGATCCCGGCCGAAGCCGACTGGAAACAAGCAAAAGCCGTCCGGACACACCGGACGGCTTTTAATTTTTACACAGACTAAATCAAAGTCAGGACAGCGCCGCGATGGCGTCGTCGATCGTGGCGCGGGGGCGGTCCAGAATCGCGCTGATCTGGGCGCGCTGTTCGATGGCCAGCCACAGGCCGAGCACTTCGACGTCCACGACGCGCCATTCGCCGTTCCGCTCGATCACGCGCCAGCGCACGGTCATCGGGTCTTCGCCCTTTGGCGTGACCCGGGTTGCGACGATGGAGTCGGTCGCGCTGCGGTCCTTGGACCCAAGCACGACAATTTCGGCTTCCTGGAACTTGTCGGCATTATCCCGGAACGTGTCTGACAGGAACACGCTGAGCGCCTCAGTGAAGCGGGCTTGTTCGTCTGCACTGACACGGCGGGCGTGCTTTCCGAGGGCGAAGCGGGCGACGGCGGCGATATCGATCGAACGGGTAAAGGCTTCCTCGCCTTTCACCGGATCGGAAATGTCGGCCGCAGCGCCTGCAATCAGCGCCTCGGCCTCTGGGCCTGCCAGCGCCGGCAGCGGCGCCAGGGCGATGACGGCGGATGCGATGAGCGTGCGGATCATGAAACTCAATCCTTCAGGTTGAACGACACACTACATATGGCGTGCCACCCCGCTGAGTTCCCCGAGTAACTATATAGTAATCATGCGGATTGCGCATGAACCCGCCCTCTTGAAACGGCCGAATCCGAATCAGGCGCGGCTTTTGTGCCACATCGAAACAGTTCTGTTTCAGGCTGAAGCGATACGGACCTGCTTGTGTTTTTCCGGTCACAAGCCCCTGCGCCTAAAAGAGTTTTTGGTAAACCGGCCGGTAACCACAAAAAGAACGTCCAAACAGCCGCCTGCAGCCGGGCCAAACGTGCGGAGATCAGGCTTTGAAAAAATAAACGGGGAAAACGGGGTGGTGCGCGCTGTGGGACTCGAACCCACACTCCCGAAGGATGGGGATTTTAAGTC